>ERZ857775.114-NODE-114-length-116007-cov-11.141584_pt1 | contig 116007 bp, 74 predicted proteins | sample MGYA00519698_ERZ857775 | MGnify/ENA primary metagenome ERZ857775 (study PRJEB31778, sample SAMEA3449363) | human gut metagenome | biome: human gut; feature: human-associated habitat; material: faeces | place: United Kingdom | collected 2010/2012 ...
TCGGAAATATCGAGCGCAATCATACCGAAAACACAAGCTGGGATGTTGCAAAATTTGAAACCTGTGCACACAAGTGGGCAGATATTTCGGATAACGGTTACGGAATGGCATTGATGAATGATTGCAAATACGGCCACAGCGTGGTCAATGATTCAACGATACAGCTGTCGCTTTTGCGCAGCGGAAACAGTTCAAGCGAAGAAGTCAACGACCAAGGCGAGCACATTATGGCATACTCGATAATTCCGCACAGCGAAAATTATATCGATGCGGATATAGTCAGAAAGGCATATGCGTTCAATAATCCGATGATTGCAAGAGAGATAAACAATTCGGACGGAGCTTTGGCGCAAAGCTTTTCGCTTGTTAATACCGACAGCGAAAACATAATAATCGACACCGTTAAAAAAGCCGAAAATAACGACAACGTGATTTTCAGATTGTATGAGAGCCAAAATAAAAAAGGCAGAGCTAAATTAAAATTCGGTGTGGATATTAAAAAGCTGTACCTTTGTGACCTGCTTGAAAACATTGAAAAAGAGATAGAGGTTAAAGACAACACGGCGGAGATTGACGTAAACAACTTTGAAATAATAACGCTTATGGCAGAGGTTGAATAACGAATTTTTAAGATACGGAGGAAAATTTATGGATATAAAAATAAACGGCAGTTCAAAAATCGAAAGCAGTATAAAAAAGTTGGAAGGAAAAAACGGAACGGAGATATATAAAATAAATCTTAGCTGGGACAGAGCAAAGACAGAACCGGCGGATTATGCGGAAATATTCATTGAACATTCCATACGCAACATAACAAATGCGTGGATTCCAAACGCAACGCCGCTCGGCTTGCCGCGTGTGCTAAAGCCCGAATGGAAGGATTTCGGAATATTTTCATCGATTGCGGTTTCGGCACCTGTTTTGTCATTTTATGACAACTCGGATATGAACAAACTCACGGTTGCGTTGTCCGAAACGAAAAAGCATATTGACATAAACTACGGTCCGCATGAGAAAAACAGTACGCTTATGGTGAGATTTCGTATTCCTCTTGTACAATACACCGATACGGACAGGACGGAAATATTTTTGTATATTGATGAAACATCAAAAAATATTTATGATGCGGTCGGCGATGTTGTCAAGTGGTGGGAAAGCGATATAGGAATCGAAGCGATGCCCGTTCCGAGCAATGCATATGAACCGCTATATTCGTTTTGGTACAGTTATCACCAGGATGTGTATGAGAATGATGTGGAAAAAGAGTGTCAATCGGCGGCGGAGTTTGGCTTTAAAAACGTAATTATCGATGACGGCTGGCAGACAGACGATAACAACGGCGGTTATGCTTATTGCGGCGACTGGGAAGTGTGCAAAAACAAAATATCCGATTTTGCCGCTCATGTTGAGCGCGTACACAAAATGGGACTTAAATATATTCTGTGGTACAGTGTTCCGTTCGTGGGATCAAAGTCAAAGAATTGGGAAAGGTTTAAAAACAAGATACTGTATTTTGAAAAAGGAATAAGCGCGGGCGCGTTAGACCCGAGATATGCCGAGGTAAGAGAGTTTTTGATTTCAATATACAAAAATGCGATTATTGAATGGAACATCGATGGCTTTAAGCTGGACTTTATTGATAAGTTTGTGAACCCCGATAACGTACCTTCAAATGATGAAATGGATATTCCCGATTTACAGGACGCAGTGGACGCGCTGATGATAGGGGTGAGAGATGAACTGACGGCGATAAAGCCGAATATACTGATTGAATTCCGTCAGACATACATAGGTCCGAATATAAGAAAGTACGGAAATATGCTGCGCGCCGGGGATTGTCCTTATGATTATATGTCAAACAGGGTATCGGTTCTTGACCTCAGAATGTCCTCGGGAGGAACGGCGGTACATTCGGATATGCTTATGTGGAGCAATGATGATACCAAAGAATCGGCGGCGATGCAGATTATAAACACAATATTCTCGGTGGTACAAATATCCGTTAAGACGAATCGCCTGCCCGATGACCATAAAGAAATGCTGAAATTCTGGGTACACTTTATGGATGAGAACAAAGAATTATTATTAAAGTCAAAACTTAAAGTGAGCGAGCCGCATATGTATTATACATCGGCGACGGCATATGACGAAAAAAGAGAGATCACGGCGGTGTATTCAAACGGAAAATGCGTTGATGTCACCAAAGCCGACTCGATTGTGATAAACGGAAGCGGAATCGACAATATATTATGCCGATTCAAGAACACGGGCGATTATAAGATAGAGATTTTGGACTGTGCCGGCAGGGTATTGGCAGAAAAAAGTGAAAAGCTTGGCGGAATTGCCGAGCTGAATATTCCGATAAGCGGTATGGCGAGAATCAGCGCAATATAGGTGGATTATGGAAAGTATAAGAGTTGCGGACAGCAGATTAAACGATGTTTTAAATCAAAAACAGGCGAATTATATATACCCGTTCTTTTGGATAAGAACAGGTGAAACCGATAAGATAATCAATGAGCTGAACCAAATATACAACAGCGGAATAAGAGCGGTTTGTGTCGAGGGCAGACCGTATGACGAGTTCGGCGAAGAATCGTGGTGGAGAGATGTCGGAATAATTTTAAACGAATGCGAACGTCTCGGGATGAAGGTCTGGATTTTGGACGACAAAAGTTTTCCCACGGGTTTTGCGGCGGACTATATGAAAAAGAATTGCCCCGAAACAAAAAAGTGGTGTATATATTCATATTGTGTCGATGCGGTCGGACCGATAAAAGACGGAGCCGTTATGCTCAATCATTTTATAAAGAATGATGATGAAGTGGCTGACTGATTTTATGCTTGTCCGCGGAATCAATCATTTTGTGCCGCACGCATATTCGATGAAATTCCCAACACCGAAAAAATAGTTATTCACTATTGGAATCAAACCACACATGTTCCGCTTACTGCATCATATATAATTGATTAGTTTTGAGAAGTAAAATTTTATATACAAATAAGAATCCCCTGTGCCGTGTGGCACGGGGGATTGTCTTACAATCCTGCCATTTTCTTTTTATATTGCATAGCGTGCAAGAGGTTTTCTTTTTAAACACATATGTCATATATGTTTGCGATGAAAATCCGCTGTTGTAAGCAATGTCCGAAAAGCTTTTATCTGTTGCGGCGAGTAAAAATTTTGCATTGTTTATTCGTTTTGTTAATAAATATTTTCAAAGGACGGTTGCATAAATCCGCAACCGTCCTTCGGACCGCTGTCTTTAATTTTTTAATCGTTTCGATTTATTCTATGATATAGTGTTGTCTAAGCTCTAACGGCGTACAGCCGTATTTGTTTTTGAACAGAAAATAAAAATAGCTGATATTGTTAAAACCACAATTATAACAGATGTCGGTTATCGGTTGGCGCGTGTTTCTGCATAAATTGGCGGCGTAATTCAGCCTAAGGTCGTTTATATACTCTGACGGAGTCATATTAAGGTATTTTTTCATACTGCGCGAAAGGTGTTTATAAGACTTTCCGCAAAGCTCCACCATACTGTCTATTCCTTCTATAAAAACTTTGTTTCGTTTTGTGAGTTCCATAGCTTGTTCAAGCCAGTAAGGAGTTTTTTTATTGTCCGAGAAAGAATAGTTTGAAAAATACTCGGTAAAAAGTTTAAAGAGTAATTTCTTGCAATAAAAATTTATCTCATCCGCGTCATCGGCATTCAACAGATTAATTCGGTCAAATAACTTCATCACTTTGTTATAATCATAAGTGTTAAGTTGTATTGTCGGCGGAAGTTCGGCATTTAACAAAAGACGGCAGTAAACATTATCGCCCAAATATGAAAAAAGTGAATGAATTACGCTGCTGTCAATTAAGAGCTGAACATAGCTTTGAGATACATCGGGAAAAAGATTTTCATGAATATCGCTTTCTCTGACAAACACCAATGAATGCAGAGGAAGTATCAGCTTTGTTCCGTTCACATTATGACGATAGTGGTCCGAAAGAGTAAGAAAAATTTCGAAAAACTGATGTTTGTGCAAATTGTTTGCCTGAGATTGCTCTTTTTCTTCGTATAAAAATAATAATCCGTTTTTAAAGAAAACATCTTTGTTCAGTATTCTGTAATTCATTATATGCACCTCATATCTGTTAATGTTTAATATCGGTATTATATCATTTATAAATAAAAAAAGCAAGAAAAATTTTTTAAAATGTCATTATAACATAATAAAATGTCTTTATAGTGGTTTTAACTCATTTTTCAATATGATATAATTGAGTTGTGTAAAAAGTCGAAAGAGATTAAAGTTTAATTTCATATCGGGCTAAAATATTAAAAAATAACCAAATTAATACAAATAATATAATAAATTAAAAAGGGGTACCCCTTTTTATACTATGTGACCATAGTATAAAAGAGTGTTTCGGAGGAAGGACAATGAAAATAAATAAAAATACTCTCATAAAAAACAGCTTTGGACGTACACTCGGCGTTATGCTTATTTTTGTAATGTGTTTTAACCTTTCGGTATATGCGTCAAGCCCGAATGACTCGGCGGCGGAGGAACACGGCGCAAATACGCTTGTGTGGCAAAACGATTTTGATAAAAACACAACGGGGATATATTCGGGGGCAAAAACAGGACGCGTTGATACTGAACACGGCAAGAGCCTTATGTTTGATACGACATCGGGTGCATCGGTTATATCAGAGCTTACGATGCCTTATGCGTTGTCGAACGGAATTTATGCAATAAGTATCGATTATTATACGTTAAACAAACATATATACAATGCAATATCGCTGACGCCGTCGGACAGCACGGCATGGGATGACCCCAAAAATTCATATACAGTTTCGTGGACGCCGATAGGAGATAAGATTTCCGCATTTAGGCATAATGTAGGAGTCACAATCCGAAGTGATGCAACGGGACTTGATTATGTCAACAAAGAATGGGGAAACGTTGTTGTTTGGATAGATTTTGATGAGAGAAAACAGACGTATTTTGTAAACGGGAAACAGCTTGACAGCACGGGAATGCCCGATGGCTTTAATAATATCAATAAGATAAAGATGAGTCAGGACGGAGCAAATTATCCCGGAATAATGTATATGGACAATATTAAGGTTTGGCGCATATGCGATGTTACAGAAAATCCAATACCCAAGGAGAGTACGCCCGAATATCTCAGGTCGGCGGTGAGTGTCACAAATTCATCAAAGAATATCGGAAACATTTTTTATGGCGAATCGGATTTTAATTTTGAAACCACTTTTAAAAATATGGGCATGGACGGCGTATATAATGTCGAATACGAGGTTGTTGACGATTACGGCGACACGGTATGGAGCAAAAGCGGAGAGCTTAATTTGAAAAGCGGCGAGTCAATAACGAAAAATATTATTCCCGAGGTTAAAGAATACGGGATGTATACATATCGTGTGACGGTAAGCAATGACAACGGTGTATCGAGCCGCGAATTCAGATGTTCAAAAGCGAATGTTCCGCCGACCGGTGAGAAAAATAAAAAACTTGGTGTGAGTATGCATTTCAGGTTTGATACAGGAAGCGGCGCAGGTGAGCCGGAAACAGTTTTGCCGTTGGTTGACCTCGGCGGTTTCGGAATGATAAGAGATGAAACATACTGGACTCATATTGAATCTCAAAAAGGTATATATGGCTATACCGACAGATATAAAGCGATGCTTGAATTTGCGGCAAGCCATAATATAGAGGTACTTAATATATTGGGTTACAGCAATCCTCTGTATAACTCAAAAGGTGAAGTTCCGCTGTCGGGAAGTTATCAAGAGGCGTTTGATAACTTTATTGATTTCACCGTTAAGGATATGGGGAAGCGTTTCGGCAATACATATTTTGAGGGTTGGAACGAGTTTAACTTAAATGCAAATTATACACCCGAACAATATGCGGTTCTGATGAAGAATATGCACAACCAGATAAAAGAATCAGACCCGAATGCGTTCTTTGTCGCAATGTGTACGGCGCTTACGCCGCTGGATTGGATAGAGCGCGTGCTGATTGCGCTGGGTGACAATCCGGCACAATATATGGACGCGGTAAGCTTTCATCCGTATGATAATATGCACACGCCTGAGAGCGGTTCAATCGGCGAAAATTCGGTAAAATTACGTGAACTTTTGGATTCTTACGGATGTCAAAACGTTGAGATGTGGTACACCGAACTTGGGTGGTCGTCCACTCCTGCAAACGGTTTCGTAACCGAAAAACAACAGGGGTATTACGCGCCGAGGATGTTGCTTTTAAATGACGCGAATCATTATGTTGACAAATTCATCTGGTATGATTTTCACAATGACGGCATAAGTGCAACAAATCATGAAAATAACTGGGGATTTGTAAGAAACGAATACGAGGACGTTCCGGCATCGGCTAAATATTCGTACCTCACGGTTGTGAATTATAATAAACTTGTCGGAAATGCAAAGTTTAAAAAAGAGATTCTCGCCAATGACGAGTGTTATATATACAGATATGAACGCAGCGGAAAGAGCGATATACTTGCCCTCGGAACATTTGACGAACAGACGCGCCCGACATCGCTTTATGTCGGCTGTGACGAGGTTAATGTAATCGATGAATTCGGCAACAGCCAAAAGACAAGCACTGTTAACGGAATCTTAACGCTTTCGCTCGGCGCATATCCCAAATATGTCGAGGGTGATTTTTGTGACAGAATATATGAGGTCGAATCGCTGTTTTCGGTCGATAAAGATAAGATAACAACGGCACCGAATACAGAAAATCAAATTACGATAACCAAGCGTACAAATCTTGACGCGAGTATATCGATTGATACCCCTGACGGATTGACGGTTGAAAACCGACCGAACTTTGACGGATTTGCGGCAGCGGCGGTTATAGAAAGCGGAAACGGTGACGGCGGAAAAATCAAAGTCAATATAAAAGGCGGTGATAATATCGTCTATACACAAATCATTCCGGTTGAGTATGAAAATTCGGTCAGAATAACGGATTTTAAAATGGGCATAAATCCAAGCAATATGCGCAGACGAGCGGGCAGTTTTGTCATAACCAACACGAGAAACGATAATGCAATAAGCGGAACGCTTAATTTTAAAAAGCCCGATTGTATGGTCGGACGGAGCATAAAGGTTAAAGATATAGCCCCGGGCGAGAGCCGTACTGTAAAATTCAACTTCCCCGAGCTTACACTCGATGTTGTGTTTGATATGCTGACGGTTGAGTTTATAACAGACACGGGTGAAATTGTCGAGTTTGACGGAGATATGAAGCTGCCATTGTCGGTCTATGCGGATAAAGAACCCAAAATAGACGGTGTTCTGTCGGCGGATGAGTGGAATTATGACGCACAAATGGATGTTTCGGGTGACTCAATGGTCGGGCTTATGCAAAACACATATAAAGGACATAACGATTTAAGTGCGGTTGCATATTCGATGTGGGATGAGGATTATTTCTATTTTGCGACAAAGGTCTTGGATAACGTGTTTTATCAAGACCAAGAGCCGGCAACGGCATGGAGCGGTGACGGAATCCAGATGGCTTTTGCCGAAGGTGCGGACGCGACAACGGGAACGGAAATAGGAATCTCGATATATCCTCAAAATTCCGATGATTGTGCAATATATTGTTATTCGCATACCGAGGACACGTCCAAAGTGGCAAAGCTTATTAAAGGCGAAGTAAAAGCAAAACGTGACGGTATCTATACCGTGTACGAGGTTAAAATTCCGTGGTCCGAAATCTTTCATGACGGATATAAAGCAAAATCGGGCGAGGTTATACGCTGGTCGCTTTTGTATAACGAAAACGACGGTTCGGGGCGTATGGGGTTTTTGCAATACGGTGCGGGGATAGGAAGCGGTAAATCACCGTCAAAATACCTCGACTTGGAATTGAAAAAATAAAAGATGAAAATATTTAAAATAAAAGGGTCAAACCCAACAGGAGGAATTTCTATGAAAAGAATATGTATGTTGTTAAGTATGGTAATGCTGTTGACATCAATCATCGCAACACCGCACGCCACTGTGTTTGCGGATGAAACAATTGCAAGAGCGGACTTTTTTGACACGGACGCAAATCTCGGCTTGTATAACCAAACGCAAACGAGCGCAAGTGTATCAAACAGCAATGATGCTGAACGCGGAAATGTGTTCTTTGTTGACACGGCAAAGTCATCGGCATCGTCTATGGGAATAGGCAAATCCATAAGCAAAAACGGAATAAATACAGGCAAAGTTATTCTCGGTGCTGATGTAAAGATGGATACTGACGCGGCTCCCAGATTTGGGCTGCGCTTTACTACCAAAAATGATGCAGGTGCTGAAAAAGCGCATATGTTAGCATGGGTAGGCGTAGGAAAAAAAGCATTGCTGACAAGAGGTGACGGCGGAGAGGCGGGTCTCGGCAGTCAGTATGATACGGGTACAAAACCCGGTACAGAAGAAAAAGCAGCGGCGGCTGTTGAAAAACCGATTGAAACAGATAAGTGGACGCGTGTAGAAGTTATCGTTGATTTTGATAACCAAAGCCGTTCACTGTATGTTGACGGTGAATTGGTTGAAAAACGTTCGAAAAACGATGATTCGAGTCTTTTTACATCAATATATGATGAAAAAATAGTTGCAGCGGTTTTAACGGCGAGAAATAATGTTGCGGAAGGTGATGATAAAAAAGATGATTTATATTTCACCAATGTTCGTGCGGCGCAAATTCCGTCCGAAACAACTGTTAAATCCTCAATCTCGGGTAACGATATATACCTTTGGTACAACACGGCGGCAAAAGAGGATATAAGTGGTTTAACGGCGGCGGATGTCGAGGTTCAAAACGTTGAAAACAAAGCAAATAAATTGGCTGTTTCATCCGTTACGCCTATGGGACAAAGCGGAGTAAAAGTGAGTCTTTCGGATTTGGATTCCGCGGCGGCAGGCGAATACCGGGTTGTAATAAACAAAGATATTCACGATATATTCGGTAACGATATGTCAAAGGTTTTGTTCTATAATAAAAAGACAGTCGCTTTGACGCAGATAAATAATTCGTATGATGATAATAATATAGGCACAACAGTCACGACTGATTTTGAAATAATAACAGACCCAAATAATGCAAACAATAAAGTATTAAAAATGCCGAGCAAAATCGATGCGAACGGAGAAAAAACGCTTGATATTCCGGCTGTTACCGAAAATACGCTTGATAATCGCGGCATTGTCGGAACGACTTATCATTATTCGATGCGAGTAAATAAGCTGCAAAGTGATAAGAGTTATTGGTCGTTTTGGACATTTTTCCCAAAAGGCGGAAGCGATTGGTCAAACCCCTGCGGAACAATGTGGTTTTTCAGAAATGTAGACAATGATAAATATTCGTTATTGTTCGGAACAAAGACAAAGTTTGGGGAAGAGTGGAATGAACAAGTAAAACTGAGTATGGACTGGAAGGCATCAACATGGTATGATGTTGATGTTATGTGGAAGTATGGCGCAATCGGCGAAACTCCATCGGTAACATACAAAATTACGGAGACTGCAACAGGAGCTGTTCTTTATGAGGGAACGTATAATACTCCGGCTATGAATACACTAAAAGAAATGACAGGTGCCGATGCGGTCAAGTTTTTGGGAGTAAGGCTTATAAACTTTAACATGAGCGGTGCTATTACTGATGGGAAAGACCATTCGGTATTAATCGATGATTTAAAAGTCGAGATGTTAAAACCGATAAATGCCATAAAATCAGTACGCTTTGTTGACGTAAACGGAACGAAATATGCATCCGATGCGACATTGCCGAATGACATAACAAAGATAGAGATAACGGCGGACGGTTCGGGCGTTACGGCTGACAGCTTTACGAATAAAGTTAAGTTAAACGGCGAGGTAAAATCGGGTACGTTTGACGCGGACACGAATACATATACGATAGACCTCGGCGGAATATTGGCTCCGACAACGGCATATACCTTGTCGATAGACGAAATGACCGATGTAAATATCCCTGCATACAGCACGTCATTTACAACAGGCGAGGGCAGCTTTAAGATTACCGACATCAAAATTGTCGATGAGAGCGGAAACGCGGTCGCATTGGCGAATGTTACCAAAGATACCAAGCTCAAAGTCGTTGTCGATGGAATCAACACAACGGGGCAAACGCAAAATGCGGTTATTTCATACGGAATATATAACGATAAGATGCTGACGGGATTTGACTTTGCACCCGTTACGTTTGAATCGACAGGTGTAAAGACAACCAAAGAACTGAATGTCGGAACAATAACCGATGTCAATAACCTTTCGATAAAAGGCTTTGTTTGGGACAGTATGAAAGTTATGACCCCTCAAAGCGATTTTGCGGAATTGAAATAACAAAATAAAAAATAAAAAATAAAAAATAAAAAAAGAAAAGAGTGATTTGCGATGGGCAAGCCCTTGTATAAAATAAAAAGGTTATGTATAATATTAACGCTGATATTTATGTGTGCATCGGCTTTGCCCTTTGCATATCCTCAAACAAACGTACAAGCATCGGTAAATATCGAACAGCCGAACAATACCGAGCTTAAAATAAGCGGCGCTGCCGCACCCAACGGAAGAATCAGTATTGATATATACAGACCGGGGTATGACGCGGAGGACTTAATGAGCGGCAATCCGCTTGAAAACCTGTCGGTTCTGGCATATCATGACCAGTTTGGCGCGGACGCGGACGGCACATTCGAAAAATCGGTGAAAATGAGCGGCGAGAGCGGCATATACACACTGTGCCTGGGCGGCGCGGCTGTGTATAACGGGGAATTCTTTTTTGAGAATATCCCCGAGACAGCCGATGAAGAAAAAGAGTTTAGTTTAAATTTTGAAGATGATACATTGACAAACGGCGGCTGGGACAGCCTTTCGGGGACGGGCGCAGAGATGAAATGCGATACAAAGCTCGGCGAAAACGTGTTTTCCGTCAAGTCGGGAACAACGGGATATACCGAGCTTTCAAAAAACCTTTCGGCTGCGGCGATAAGCGGAGTATATAAGCTGTCGTTTGACTTTATCGCCGAGGGGACGGATTACAGCACATACCTCACCGTGACCGATACGGACGGCGGCCGCGCCGAGGTTATGGCGATAAAACAATCGGGAATCGGGATTATGAACGGCTTGACGGGATATAGCCCCGAAGCGTACCGAACGTATTCGCTTAACGAAAAGCACAGCACCGAGATATATTTTGATACGGATATGCGCCGCGCGTACTGGTGTTATGACGGTGAATATATCGGAAACACATCGATAAACGACAGCTTAAAAAACATCAAAAAAATATCGTTTCATATAAACGGCAAGTCGGATAAAAGGATGTACCTCGATAACGTAAGCGTATCCAAGATAACATCAAAGGGAAAGAATTTAGAGGATATAAACTGTGGCGCATACGGAATAAACGATACGATGTGGCTGACGGCGAGCGGCGGTGCAACAGGCAATATCTTTTCAAAAAATCAAAATATCGCGTTTGACATAAACGGCGGTACGAGATACGGCAAAAGAAACGGCGCGGTTGTTTTATCGGCAGAGGTTTATGACTCGGACAATGCTGAAATATCAAAAAAAGATTATCCGACCGAAATAATCGGCGGCAGGATAAACACACAAATACAAATCGGCGATTTGCCGTGCGGTCTGTACAGACTTAAACTTAGTTTAAATGTCGGTGCGGAAAGCGCGGCGAGCATTACAATTGAATTTTCCGCTGCGAATCTGTCGGACGGCGAAAAGAACCGCCGCGGCGGTGTAAGTGCACATTTTTATAACGGAGTCAATAACCCCGAAAAGACCATTGAATCTGTCGGCAGTGCCGGAATCGGACTTATCCGCGATGATATACGGTGGAGCACCTTTGAAAAGCAAAAGGGCGTGTATGAGATTTCGGAAACGCTAATGAAAGAGCTTGAATATGCAAAAGAAAACGATATTGATGTTATGCTGATACTGGGCAACGATAACACACTGTACGAAAACACAGCGCCGCCGACAACGGTCGCGGCACTTGACGCATTCGAGGAGTATTGTTATCGGGCGGCGCTCAAAACAAAAGGCTATGCCAAATATTTTGAGGTGTGGAACGAATTCAACCATACAGACAATAAGTCAAAGCCGGGGTATACAACCCAAACATATGCGAATATCCTGACGCGGGCTTACCGCGCGGTAAAGAGAGCAAACCCCGACGCGGTTGTCTTTCTCGGCGGACTGTGCAGAGTCGGCAGCCCTCTTGACGAAGATTATGAATGGCTGAACGAGCTTTTGCCGAAAATAACGGGCGGGAATATGTGCTTTGACGCGGTGAGTATTCATCCGTACAGATATTCAAGCCCCGAGGACGGACGGTTTAAAGAAACAATCACGGCGTTTAAAGAGTATTTAACGTCAAAAGGATTGGGAGATGTTCCGCTTTGGATTTCGGAAATGGGCTGGCCGTCATTTGAAAATACCCGAACGAATATCACCGAAAAAGACCAGGCGGAGTACCTCGTCAGAATGCTTGCGATAAACGACGCGTATTCGCTTGCCGACAGGGTGATATGGTATGACCTCGAAAATGACGGAACACTAAAGACCGATAACGAGAGCAATTTCGGGCTTTTGAATAACAAAGCGCATATACCTGCGGCAAATTCGGCAAAGCCGTCATACCTTGCCTATGCGAACTATAACGCAATGACATACGGCTATACGCCGTGCGGCAGGGATGAGCGCACGGACGGAACGCTTGTTTCAAAGTATGAGAATAATGGCGATATGCTGTATATATGCCAAAATGCGTCAGGCGATATGAGTATAAACGTTTCGGATTTTTCAAACGATGGCTTGGTATACGTGTATGACATATTCGGCAACGCGGTTGAATTTGAAAACACTGTTTCGGTCGGCAAAAGCCCGATATATATCGAGGTTAAATCCGCGAATCTGACCTTGACAAAAAAGTCGGAAAACGAAAGCGTGATACGTGCGGAAATCGCCGATAAACAATTTACGGATATTTGCGGCGGCTCGGCAATGCTGATAGTAAAACAGACCGAGGCGGATGAACGCCTTGCGAATATATATGTTTCGTCCGATTTTAAAAAGGCCGACAGCGAATATTCAACCCAAATCAAAATCGGCAGCAGCCGTGACAGTGACATAAATGCGTATTTGTGGGGCGGAATCAATAAAATGATTCCGCTTGTAAAACCGCTTACAAAATAATATTACATACAGGAGAGTTCAAAATTATGAGATACGGAATAAGGCTGAAAAGAACGGCGGCAACAGCGGCGGTCATCTTTGCAATCGGTATACCGAACACCACGGCAAAAACAGTTCAGGTGTCGGATTATGAATTGATTACCACGGCGCAAACGGAATCAAAACGGGCGCAAAGCCGCGTCAGCGTGGATATATACGCCGACGGTTTTGGTGCGGATGATTTGACGGCGGGAGATTTTGAAAATAACTTAAATAAGCTTGTGTATCACGACCAGGTAACAAGCGGCGAAAACGGCGAGATAGTGTTGAACTTTAAGATGAATCGCCCGAGCGGAAACTATACGATAGTTTTCGGCGGAGAGGACAGGCCCCAAAACGAAACGTTCTTTTTTGCCAACAAAGAGGATTACAAAAGAGTGGTAAACAGCATCATTTCGGCAAAGAGCGAAGCAGAGGTGCAAAACGTCATAGAGTCTAATCTTGAACTTTTGGGATTTAAATCCGAATTGTTTGAAAAATCGGACTTAAATCGGATATGCTCATATGTGTATAAAGAACTGCCCAATCAAAACCTTAAACCGAACGATGACGGAAACCGCGAAAAGCTGAATGCAGTGTGGAAAAAGGCTGTTGTTTCGGATGGAATAATACGCGGCGAGATAACGGATATTACCGAATACGCATCCGAAATCGGTGCGGATAGGCTGAATGTGTCGGCGTTTTTTGAAAAGAGCTTTATTAAAGACAATGCGGCGTTTAAAACCGAAATGACAGGAAAAATTAAGTCGGATATGCCGCAAAGCCTAAAGAAATTCGATGAGTCGGTGACGGAACAATTGGTGCTGACTGCGGCACACCTGCCGGACGGGGCGCAAAACCTAAAAGATGTGCTCGATGCATTCGGCGAAAGGTTCGGAATTGAAAATTGTTCGCTCGGCATATGTCAAAAGATAATGGGCGTGTATTATAAAGAGATGTCCGCATTAAAGGCAGCAATAGGGAGCGCAATGAATACGGGCGGCTCATCGGAGTCGGGCGGTTCGAAAGGCGGTTCGGGCAGCGGCGGCTTTGGCGGCGGAGGAATCGGAAAAACAACAACCGATACACCGACCGTTGAAAATCCGAAACCCGTAGATGAGATAACGTCTGCGTTTGATGATATTGCCGGCGTTGAATGGGCGAGAGAGGCGATAAATTATCTTGCGGCAAAAGGAATCGTCAGCGGCAAAGCCGATAAAACTTTTGCTCCGAACGATAACATAACCCGAGAAGAGTTTGTTAAGATTCTCGTTTCGGCGTTTGAAATAACCGGTGACGGTACGGAACTTGACTTTTCGGACGTATCAAAAGATGATTGGTTTTATCCGTACCTTTCAAAAGCGGTCGCAAGCGGAGTGGTAAGCGGCTATGACAACGGCAGATTCGGAACGGGCGACTGTATAACAAGACAGGATATATGTGTTATGATACAGCGTATAATGCAAAAATCGAATGTTGCATCCGAAGATTCGGAATCAAATTCATTCGGTGATTTTGATGATATATCCGAATACGCAAGAGAGTCGGTAAGCACGATGTCAAGGCTCGGAATTGTCAGCGGCAATGAGAATAAAATGTTCCTGCCACACGATTTTGCAACACGCGCCGAAACGGCAAAAATGGTATATAAAGCCGTAACGGTAACGGAATAGGACGATTTCAAAGGGAAAGGACGGAAACGGAATGATTAACAAAACAAATATATTTATGTTTTCTTTAAAGAGAATTGCCTGTGCGGTTTTGATGCTGTCGCTGATTTTGGCAATGCCTACCGTGTACGGCGCAGAGGTGTCGGCATATGATACCGATGATAAAAGCGCAGCAAGAGGACTTTTTGAACAGCTCGGCATTGTTCCGCATTATATAGACGATTCGATATTCGATAAAGAAATAGCCCGTGCGGATTTTATGCAGTACATAGGGCGAATGCTTAAAATCGATGAAAACGATACCGATGTGCAACAGTATTTCTATGATGTTCCGAGCGACCATTTTGCATACGGAACGGTGAATAACCTGTGCAAGATGGGTGTTATCAAACAGGGAAACGGCTATTTTGAACCCGACAGAAATATCACATATGACGAAACACTGACTGTTCTTGTGCGTATGCTCGGTTACGGGAATATAGCCGAGCTTGACGGCGGATTCCCGAACGGATACCGCAAGATTGCACTCAGGCTTAAACTTATGCCGTCAAACAATACAAATTCAATCACGCTCGGTGATGCCCTGACGGCGGCGAGAAACGCAATGTTCGCACCCGTATACGAACCCGAAACATACAACAGCGATAAGATGACGTATAACAAGGGTGATAAGACCCTGTTTGAGATTTATTGGAACTTAAAATATACCGAGGGAATCGTTGATGCGGTATTCGGGACAAGTCTGTACGCCGATACGGAAGCCGATGAAAACGAATGCGTAATAAACGGCGTGAAGTACCTTGCGGACAATTTTGATACGGACGGGTATATCGGTATGTCGGTTGAGGCAATATACAGACAAGAAGGCAATAATGATGATAAAAGAATAGTCTATGCCTATGCCAAAGACAACAAAGTAAAAGAGATGAGCTGTGAGAATATTCAGTCGGCGGACGGTAATTATACGATAAAGTATTACGAGGATAACAAGAACAAGAGTATAAATTTAAAGTCTGATGCAGCGGTTATACAAAACGGAACAAGACTTGATTCGGATATATTGTCAAACCTAAACCCCAAGGTCGGAACGGTGAGATTTATCGATAATGACGGCGACAAGAGATATGATGTCGCGATATATAAAGTTCCTCAGCTCGTAAAGGTTTCGTATAAGGACAATAACCTTCATAAGATATATAACAGCTATGACAAGACAGCGATAAGCTGTGAGGAAAATGAGTATAAAAAGGTGTCGTACAAGATTCTGTCAACAGGTTCGGCTGTCGGCTTTGACAATATAGATACCGATGCCGTGCTCAGCGTATATAAGTCAAAGGATTGCCTTGAAATAATAATCCTTGATAACACAATATCGGGCGTTGTACAGGCATTCAATAAAAATGACGGAGACACGGTTGTGACTGTCAGCGGCAGTGAATATAAGGTAAGTCCGCTGTTCTTGGAACAGGAAAGCGAGAGTTCAACGGCTTTGACGGTCGGCAAAAACACGACATTTATTATAGACGAATACGGTCGTATAGCCGGAGAAAATTCATCGCTCGGTGATGATATGCAAATCGGATTTCTCATCAAAAAAGGCGACGGAAATTCGGTGTTCGACAGCACAATCAGCTTTAAAATCGTTGCATCATCGGGAAAAGTCATTACCGTAAAAACGGCGGATAAGTGGTCGATAAACGATAAGAATATAAAGGACGGAGACATAAAAGGTACGGCAATATCAAAAACGGGCAGCGATTTTGTGCCACAGCTTGTCAGATATAAACTCAAAAGCGACGGAACATTATCCGAGATTAAGACGGCAAAGCCTGAGAGTGACGATAACGAAAACGGCGACCTTGTTATGACGAATGACTATGAAGAAAAGCCGTATTCGGCGGGCGCAAAGATGTTCGGACAGCGTATCTTAATCGGTGCTGAAACATTGTGTTTTATGATACCCAAAGATACCGATATTCCAAACAGCGAGGATGACGATTTCGGAACAGTAAAGTATTCGTTTTTTGCCGATTGGAACAGTTATACAATAGGCACGTTTAAGATTAATAAACAGTCGCCCGTGGAACAGGTCTTGGTATGTCGTCAATCCAATGCACAGGGCGTAAGCAAAACATCGGACACTATTATGGTAGACGAAATAGGAACGCGCTTGAATGACGAAGGCTCTGTTGTCGAATATTTAAAATGCCTGTCTATGGGTGTCGAAACAACGCTCAATGCCGACACGGGATTCAGCTTTTCGGCACAGAATATAAAGCAAGGCGATCTTATACGAGTTGGTAAAAACTCAAGAGGTGATGTCAATGAGGTACAGCTTCTTTATCGCTATGGTTCGCCGAGTTTCGAAAAGGTTGTGCCTGCGGCGGATTTCAACAGCAACGACCAGTATTGGATGGGATTTGCGTATGAAAATCTGGGTGGCGCAGTTAAAATAGGCACATCAACGTGGGAGAGCTATGACACGGTCGGAGATTTGCGCTCGGTATCGGTGATGATATATAACCCCGAGCTTGAAAACGAAAAGGTATATTCGGGCAGCTATGAGGATATAAAGAGCTATAAGCAATCGGGCGAGAGAGGCGACAGGGTTATCATAAGAACAAACCACGGTCAGGTGAAATGTGCAGTTGTATACAAGGGGGAACAGTGATGAAACGCAACAGATTTGTAAAAACACTGCGAACGGTTGCCCTGTGCTTGTGCGCAATGATAGTGTTGGCAGTGCCGAATGTTTCGGTATGTGCCGAGGAGTTTAAGATAGAGCCGCCGCAAAACATTAAGCTGACAAATGATTCGGATTATGAACAGCCGGATAACTATCGTTTCAGACTCAGATACGGATTCGATAAAGGCGATGACTTGATAGAAATAATGTCGCTGTCAGATAAAGAGCGCATAGAGAAATTCGGTTTTGAATCCTATGAGGCACAAATCCAGATAGACTGGTCGCTCGATTCGGACAGTGACTGGAAGTATGTTTCGCTTTGGGATAAGATGCAGGGCGAGAGCAGCGAGCCTGTTTGGGAATACTATAAAACAGACGTTGAACTGAACAACAAAAAGACGGATTCAAGACAGATCCTGTTCTTGTATAACGAGAGCCTTCCGCAATGGTATGATGAGAATTACGGAATGAGCAGATGGTTTTCGAATTTGACATACACAAAGACGAACAACCGAGGATATATTGTCGATTATCTCGACTTAAATCAGCACACAATATATACTCGTTCAAGGTTTATCGTGAGATTTTTCTCGGCTGACGGTGTGGAGGAGTATGTTATGTCCGATTGGTCACAGGTTGTCGGAATAGGCAAGGGAATAGAGGTAACACCCGGTGAAACCGAGAACGGTGGAAAAGTATATGACGCATACGGACCGCTTGAAACCGAGATAAACTTTTCGACCGTATCCCAATGGGCGGCGGCAGACATTGAATCGGCAAACGAAAACAGGATTATTCCGAGCGAATTCAAAGACGCGGATATGTCAAAGGAAATATCAAGATTGGATTTTGCGGCTGCGGCGGTGACGTTATATGAAAAGGTGTATAATATAGAGGCCGTACCCGAAAAAGAAAATCCGTTTGTTGATACAAAGGATAAAAACGCATTAAAGGCTAAAAAACTTGGGATAATACAGGGCGTTTCCGAAAACGAGTTTGCGCCGGATGCAATGCTGACACGAGAAGAGGCGGCGGTAATCCTATACAGAATCATAGGCGGAAAGGCCGTGATTGAAAACAAAAACGGCATAAATTTTGCTGATGATTCGGAAATATCAGATTGGGCAAAGGAAGCGGTGTATGTTATGTCGATAAATGACATAATCCGAGGCAGAGATGATAATATGTTCTGCCCCAAAGAACGCCTTACTTACGAGGAGTGTATCATATTGGATTTAAGAATACTGAATCTACAGGCGGAAAACTGAGAAGCATTTGTGCGGTAATAAAGGATATTGGCGAGAAAAAATCATAATGCCGCAATAGAACAGACAACAGCCGATTCAAAAGGCGTATACAGCTTTAATTATAAGGTTGACAGACTCGCCGGCGAATACACGGTTTACACCAACTATTCAAACGGTCCGAATGAGCCGATGACAAAGAATTTTACATTTAAAAACACGATTCCGACAATGACCGTCACAAAGGACGGAACCGATATTTGGTATATGAAACAAATCCAATCGGGAGATAAGCTTGACTTTAAGCTCAGCGGTTTTGATTTGCATGCTGATTATCCCGGGCTTATCATTGTTGCTCAATATGTCAACGGTGTTTTGGCATCGGCGAACTACACGCCGATAGTCGGCGGAAGTGCCAATGTCGGCAGTGAAATTGAGGGGAAAATAAATGTTATTCCCAACACCGAAAAAATAGTTATTCACTATTGGAATCAAACCACGCACGTTCCGCTCACCGCATCATATATAATTGATTAGGTTTGAAAAGTAAAATTTTATATACAAATAGGACAATCCCCTGTGCCGTGTGGCACGGGGGATTGTCCTACAATCCTGCCATTTTCTTTTTATATTGCATAGGCGTGCAAGAGGTTTTCTTTTTAAACACATATGTCATATATGTTTGCGATGAAAATCCGCTGTTGTAAGCAATGTCCGAAAAGCTTTTATCTGTTGCGGTGAGTAAAAATTTTGCATTGTTTATTCGTTTTGTTAATAAATATTCATGGGGCGTTTGCCCCGTTAAATTTAAAAATAGGTTGTGAAAGTAAATTTTACTTAAATGCACATATGAGGCAATATCATCAAGAGTGATTTTTTGTGTATAATTTTTATCTATAAAGCTTATTGCTTTATGTATGATTTCGGTATTTCTGTTTGGGTTTAAAAAGTTGTTTTCCATCGCTAACGGTATCTTTATAAAGAGAGATAAAATTTCTAAAAACTTTATTGTTAAATCAATCTCATTTTGCTTTTTTGGGAATTTTTTTTCATAAAGAAAAGCACGAAAAGCCGATTCAAACTCATTAGTGTTGGGCGGCAAATAAAAATTCGGAACAGAATCAAGTTGAGAGTGAAGTGTTTCATCATCTGTAACAATGTGTATATATAAACACTTATACGGAAGATCCGTATGGCGTATTTGTCCTGGTTTAGCCAATATAATTCCGCCTTTTTGGATATAATAAGATTTTTCATCTATATAGCTCGTGCCGCCGTTATCTGTTATATATTCAAATTCATACATTGAGGCTCGCCTTAAGTCAGTAGATACAGCGTTGGTATATATTAAAGAAGCGTCATATGAGCCATAATGGATGACCTGTGGTATAGTCTTCATTATTTATCATCCCTTTAGAGTAATATTTCTATAAAATATAATAACATTTTATATTTAATTTGTCAAGTGAATATGATAAAATCAATTTAGGAGTTGATTAAAAGATGCAAATTAAATGGATAGGACAGGCAGGTCTTTTGATAGATACGGGAAAATTTAAAATAATGGTTGACCCATATTTATCGGACAGTGTTGCAAAGATAAATCCGAAAAACCGGCGCAGGATGAAAGTGGACGAGAATTTATTTGATGAAAAACCGGAAGTTATTTTGATAACGCACAATACCGCCCGATAATTTAGAGGCATTAAAAGCGGTAAAGGATAAATCGCCTGTTGCGATTTCCGCAGGCGAGAGACTTTATACACGCTGGGATTATAAGCGTATGTTTGACTTAATGGCGGCGGATTATATCCAACCCGATATTTCGCACGCGGGCGGAATAATGGAACTCAAAAAAATTGCGGCAGAGGCAGAGTGCAGATACATACCCTTTGCACCCCATAATCCGAGCGGACCGATTGCGAATGCGGCAACGCTGCAGCTTGCGGCAACCTGCCCGAACTTTTCCATTTTAGAGATAATGTATTCGGATGTTGAATGGCGCAAAGATGTCGTGAACGAACAGCTTGAATACAGCGACGGATATATGAAAATTCCCGACAGACCGGGATTGGGAATAGAGATAAGCGAAGATGAATGTGCAAAGCATCCGTACAAGCCGCTTACGCTCAGACACTATACGGGCGCATTAACGGAATTTTATTATTAAGGAGATGTATGAATATGAAAAAATTTGAAGTGCAGGGACACGAACCGAGCTATTTACCGGCGGGAGAATGGAGACTTATCTGGTCAGACGAATTTGACGGAACTGAACTTGACAGGACAAAATGGGATTTTAGGTTAAATTTCTGGGGTGAGCCGTTTGATGCATATACTGATCAAGGTATTGTTTTGGACGGAAAAAGTCATATAGAGTTACACAGAACCGAAAAGGGCGGTCGATATGTATCGCCGCAGCTTCAAACAGGTTCCAATTCTTTTGATATTCCGAAAAGTGATACGCAAAATCCGTGGGGACAGGATGAGATATGGAAGTTGGGGGTTTTGGAAGAACCCAAATTTGTTCATAGATATGGATATTATGAATGCAGATGTAAATTTCAAAAACATCCCGAAACAATGTGGAGTGCATTTTGGACGCAATCGCCATCGATAGGTGCAAGATTTGAACCCGAATGGTGTGGTATAGAATCGGATATCATGGAATGTTTTGAAAGCGGAAAAGCAACCACGGGTAACATTATGGGCGGTTACGGCAAACAATTTAGAGAAGAAGGAAGAGTCAGATATGACCTTGATAAAACCAAGGACGGCTGGCATTATTTCGGTATGAATTGGCAGTCTGACGGATATGTATTTTACTGTGACGGAAAAGAAGTTTCGAGATGCAGTAATAATATATCTCACGTTCCTCAGTTTATTTTGCTGACAACAGAAGTACAGGGCTATCGTTTGGTTAAAGCGAAGGCAAATGATGATGAAAATGCTAAACCTATGCCATTTGAAATACAAGGTGATTTTGCGGATGATGCATTTATTGTTGATTTTGTGAGGGTGTATGACAAAATGGATTAGTTGGAGGATATAAATGAATAAGACGGTGCTTGTTACCGGAGCGTGCATAAATACCGGTGTTGCAATAGTTGAAAAATTTGCCTCAGTGGGTTATAATGTTGTGTTTACGGGTAGGAACAGCAAAAAAGTAAAAGAAGCAGAAAATAACTATGCGAAAAAATATGCAAACGTAAGTATTATGGGTTATGCCATCAATTCATTGATAAATGAATCAACGATAGATGAAGAATCTGTAAAAGAGATGTTTAAAGTATTTGATGAAAAGAGAATATTTATAGAAACACTTGTTTTGAACGCTGCTGATCAGGGATTGAATATGGAAATATTCAAAAATCCGTTAAAGGATTTTATGCGTGTTATAAATACAAATATGACATGGAATTATTGTCTTTGCGAGTATGCGGCAAGACGTATGAAAATAAACGGCGGTGGTAACATCGTTTTTGTAAATTCCAATACGGTATATCGTGCAATTCCTAACAGGATTGCATATCAGGTATCAAAGAGCGGTCAGCTTGGTATGATGCGCGGTCTGGCATTTGATCTCGGAACGTACAATATACGTGTTAATGCTGTTGAGTTGGGAGAGTTTACAATAGTAACCGCAAAAGCGGTAAAAGAAGTCAGACCCGACGCAAAGATAGTAGGCGGCGTTGTTTGCAACAGAATTCTTAACTTTTTAAATACAGCACTTAAAACCGGAATGGGCGATTACATAGATTATATTTCGTTTCACGAGTATACAGCTGATGAACGTCAGGTTTTTGAAAAGGTATCAAGTTATCGTGCGCTTGCAAAAATTTATAATTCAGATGCCGGTATAATACAGGGTGAGAGCGGCGGCGAGCTGTGCTTGTGTAATTTTGAGCTTTTCACGGAGCAGTTTTAAATTTCGGGCTTGTCCATCATAGATAAATCGATTGAACGGGTCGAGGATTTCATATGCGCCGATGTTAAACAGCACGCAAAGCTTATCAATGACATCAGGCGGATAATATGTGCGGCTGTTGCTTTCGTATCGGGCATAGGTCTTTCGGTCAAGTCCGAGATAAGCTGCGACTTCGTTTTGTGTCAAACCGGTTTTCAGTCTGTAAAATTTCAGCTTGGCAGATACGGATTCCGTTTTTTCGTTAAATTCAAGCTGAAAATTTTTTATATCCGCAACGTTTGGGGCGCACAAAAATTCAAAGGAATGGCGGTACAACGGCTGAAAGGAATGACTGTTATTTTGAATATTGAAATAAACTCCTATATTTTTGCCGAACGGCACATAAAATTCCCCATTGTTGCAGAACAGAGCCGCTGTGTTTGTATAGGATTATCAACACAGCGCGCGGCATATGTGGCGAGACGTGTGCCTTTTGATGGGTCAAAGCTGGTGATGCCTTTGATTAATCCGATTGTGCCGATTGAAATTATATCTTCGTTGTCCTCGCTCGAATTTGAGTATTTCTTTGCAATATGCGCAACAAGCCGCAGATTATGTTCAATCAGCACATCGCGCGCAGCCATATCTCCGTTTTTGTACCGCTCGATATAGAATTGTTCGTCTTTGGCGGACAGCGGCTTTGGAAAAGAGCTGTTGCCCGAAATGTACGAGAGCAACAGCGTGACTGAACTTATAATTGTTTCAAAAAAAGAAAATAACATATAAATATCCACCTCTTAGATTTAGGTAATATATTTATATGTCAAATTCTGTCCTGTTATTTCATATTTCAAAGTATGAGTCAATTATTATTTCCGCATTTCATAATATGTTTAAGCATTTAATGTCTTAAACTTAACAGTTTAAACATACCGTTTGTTATTATACGAAGTTATCGGACTGAACCATAATAATTTTATTGACGCATAAACCGTCCCGGTGATGTGCCCGTTATTCGTTTGAAGGCTCGGATAAATTCAGCCCGACGGAAGCCGACATCTGTTTGACAAATTTATCTGTGCAAAAACGCCTGCCGGAAGGTGGCTTAACCCAGATGAACTTGCAGGACCGGCGGTATTTCTCGCAAGCGATGCATCAAATGCGGTGAACGGACACATCCTTTATGTGGACGGAGGTATATTGGCGTATATCGGCAAACAGCCGCAATAGACGCTTAAAGGAACGGAGAGATACACGGATAATATACATATTCCGTATAAGCTGTAGAATTTAAAACCAATAATTTAAAATATCAGTTAAACAGTAGCTTTATGCGTTTAAACTCGTTTTGAAGTGATGCTCTTTCTTGTCGGGGCGCTTATTATCTTTTCGGTTTAACAAGGAATGTGATATTATGTTACAATCGCAGAGGCGGCGGGTTGTCTGCGGTGTCAAGAGATTGTTTATTATGAAAAATGCGGCAAGCCGAAAAGGCTTGTCGCAGTATGGTACGCCTGATGCGATTCGAACGCACGACCTTCAGAGTCGGAGTCTGACACTCTATCCAGCTGAGCTACAGGCGCATATTAACATAACTTAGAGTATTATATCATACGTCACCTCATTTTTCAAGCGTTTTAATAAAATTTTTTGAAATTTTATTCTGTAGTTGTCAAACATATGTTACATCATTGCCCAAAACTTTGTTATAGCCGTTGACGTCCATAGCCTTCGCTGTTTCCTAATTTGCATCCGTTGATTTTGACTGATAATATCTTTGTGCCTCGGTAATATCAACTGTTCCGTGTTTCGGTTTCGGTTTTTCCGAAAGGATATACAACAATTGCGGCGGTGGTATAATGTGTGCGGATTTTTATAAAAGATTTGTTTTGAAAGGGTAGGGATATTCAGCAGATTTGTGCTAAAAAACAGCACATTAAGCTATATATTTTGAATCGGATATGTGTTATACTTAAAAAACAAAATAAGACGGAGTAAAGCATTTTCGACCGAAATGTTTTACCCCAAAATATTATAATGGGAGAATGATAAACATGAATATTAACAACATTCCGATTAATGAGCTGGGAAAAGGAAGCAATATCAAGCTTGATGTCTGTGAGGCAGAGGTAGATATGTATTGGAAAGTCGCAATCGAGGTTCTGGAGTGTATCAAGGAAAATAATGACAAGGGTGAACCCACCGTTATGGTTGTTCCTTACGGTCCGCTCGGCCCGTACAGCCGCCTTGTGTATCTTGTAAATAAGTATCGCATAAGCCTTAAAAACTGTGTTTTTATGAATATGGACGAATATTTAAAATCCGAGAGCGAGTATATAGACGAAGACAATCCGCTTTCGTTCAGAGGGGGAATGAACCGAATTTTTTACAGCAAAATAGATGATGAGCTGAATCTGAAACCCGAAAACAGGATATTCCCCAAGCCGGGCGAAGAACACATTATTATGGACACGATAAATAAGTACGGAAAGCTCGATATGGCGTTTGGAGGAGTCGGCATAAACGGACACTTTGCGTTCAACGAACCGCCCGAACCGAATGAGTGTGTATCGAATGAAGAGTTTGCGAACCGTATGACAAGAGTTTTAAAGATAAGCCGTGAAACAAAGACGATAAACGCGTTTATGAACTGCGGCGGAGATTTGAACGGGATTCCCGAATATTGCATAACGGTAGGTATGCGTGAGATATTCAAGGCGAGAAAAATAAGAATGTGTATGCCGCGCGACTGGAACGCGGGTGCGCTGAGAAAAATTCTGCACGGTGATATTACTGCGGCCGTTCCCTGTTCGCTTTTCCAAAATCACCCTGATGCAAAGCTGTATGCGGCGGCGGTTGCGCTGGAATCGCCCACGCCCGAAATCCGCATTTATAACAAATAAGGTGATTGACGTGACGAACAGAAAATTTATCAGCGGCGGCACGGTCGTTTTAGAGAACAGGTGTGTCAAGGCAACAACGGTAATCGAAAATGGCATAATATCCGATATTTTACCGCCGTCGGAAAAAACCGAAAACGGAGAAGTGATTGACGCATCGGGGATGTATGTGATGCCGGGTTTTGTTGAGATACACGCGCACGGCGGCGGTGGGTTTGATTTTATGGACGCAACCGAGCAAGCGTTTGCGGAAATAGCGGCAACACATTTGAGACACGGAACAACATCAATCCTGCCGACAACGGTTGCGTGCAGCATCGAATCAATGGAAAGGCTGTTTGATATTTACAGAAAGGTGAGCGGCCGCTCAAAAATAAATATGCTCGGATTGCATCTGGAAGGTCCGTACATATCATATGAGATGAAAGGCGCGCAAAATGCGGCATTTGTCCGCAACCCGTCAAAGAAAGAAATTGACAGGCTTATCGATAATAACGGCGATATAATAAGAATGTGTACCGCCGCGCCCGAGCTTGACGGAATCGAGTATATGTCAAAGCGTATGACAGATAAAAACATAACGCTTTCGGTCGGACATTCGAACGGAATATGCGCCGATGCAAGGCGTGCGAAAGAGCTTGGTTTTGCGCATATGACGCATTTGTATTCGAATACCCCGAGCGTGCGCAAGATTAATCAAGTCGTGTATGCCGGGCTTTTAGAGGCGGCATATCTCTATGACTTTGATATAGAGCTGATAGGTGACGGACACCATATTGCAAAAGAAGTGTTACAGCTTGCTTTGAAATTCAAGGGCGCGGACAGAATCAATATGACATCCGACGCTATGCGCGCCGCCGGAACGAATGCGGACGCGAGCTGGCTCGGTGAAATCCTACCCGAAAACCGCGTTATCATAGAGGATGGCGTGGCAAAGCTGCCGGATAGGAGCTTTTTTGCCGGCAGCATAGCCACGGGTGACGTTATGCTCAAATGGGCGGTCAATACCTGTGGTATAAATATCTGTGACGCGTCAAAAATGCTGTCAAAAACCCCATCGAGGGTGATAGGCGAATCGCGAAAGGGAGTAATCCGCCGCGGCGCGGATGCGGACATCATTTTTGCCGACAGGAATTTGGATATAAAGCGCGTGTTTACGGGCGGCAGAGAAATTTAGTATGGGAGATTGACACAATGAAAATTAAATTTTTAAACCCGAATGAAGAATTCAGCCTTGCGATGAAAGATTTTTCAGCATTGCACGGCTTTGAAATTTCGGGCGAAAATGCCGATATAACGGTTAAAACCGAAAAGACGGACAGCTCTGAAATCCGAATTTGCAAAAAAAATGACAAGGTTGTATTTTATCTGAATAAGGAATATCAAGTATTCAGGGCACTTACGATTTTAAAACAGCTCGGGAATACCGATTTTGAATACCGCGAACCCGTTATGTTTGAAACCTGCGGCGTGATGTTTGACGGGTCACAGGCAAGCTCGCTTATGAATATCGAGTCGTGCAAAAAGATGATGCTTTATCTTGCGTCAATGGGTTATAATATGATGATGCTGTATTGCGAGGATTGTTATGATATTGACGGCGAACCGTATTTCGGCAATATGCGTCCGCGGTACAGCCACAGCGATTTTAAAACGCTTGACAACTATGCGTATTCTTTGGGAATAGAGCTTATACCGTGCATACAAACATTGGGGCATCTGACCGAGGCGATAAAACGTCCGCCGTATGCGGCAATATCCGACCGCCCCGATATATTAATGGTCGGTGAGGATAAGGTTTATGCTCTGATTGACAAGATGATAAACACGATGTCAAAATGCTTTAGGTCAAAGAGGATACATATAGGTCTTGACGAGGCGTGGGATTTGGGACTCGGGAATTATCTCAAAAAGAACGGCTATCACACGTGTTCCGAAATTATGACCGAGCATTTGCGGCGCGTAAACGAAATCCTCATAAAATATAATATGCGCCCGATGATGTGGAACGATATGTTTTTCAGAGGAAAGTCAAAGAATAACGAGTATTATGATGACGGTATACATTTTACAAAAGACGATAAAGGGCTTGTGCCGAACGGTATGAGTATAATCTATTGGGATTATTATCATTTTGACAAAGAAACGTACAGACGTTTTTTGACGGAAAGCAAGATAATATGCGATAATGTCATATTTGCCGGCTGTGCCAGAAATGTGAGAACGTTCGGTGCGCATCTCAAAAAGTCGATTGCGACAACCGACGCTGCTCTTGCCGTCTGCAAGGAGCAGAAAATAAAAGAAATTTTTGCGACGGTATGGGGTGACGACCATAGGGAAAGCAGTACATTTGCCGTTTTGCCTGCGCTGGTTCACTTTGCCGAACATATGTATTCGGCGGACGATTGTATAAATGAGGATAAGTTAAAGAGCCGATTTAAAGCTTGTACAAATATTGAATTGAGCGCGTTTGAGGATATTTCGGCATTTGACCTTGTGTCGGGATATAACGACAAGGACATAAATAATTTGGCGGTGAGCCGTGTATGTATGTGGCAGGACATAATGCTCGGTATTTGCGACAATAATATGAAGGACACGGATATGTCGGCGCATTACGGCGAGCTGGCAAAAAGGACGGAGAACAGCGCAAAGAAATATCCTCAGTTTAAAAATATGTTTGAATTCTACAGCGCCCTTGCAAAGGTGATTGAAATAAAACAGTATTTAGGAATAAAATTGGCGCGTCTGTATAAAGACGGCAACAGAGAGGGGCTGAAATACGAGAGGGATAACACCCTGCCCTTGTTATACGAGCGAATGTGTGAGCTGCGGAGGCTGCATCGGCGGCATTTCTTTGACGAGTATAAGGCGATAGGCTGGGAAATTCTCGATATACGCTATGGCGGCGCAATTATGCGGATTGATACGGCGATGTTGCGAATAGATGATTATTTGAACGGAAATATATCGTCAATCGAGGAATTTGAGGAAGAGCGGTTGAGTTTCAGCGGAAAAGACGGCGACCTTGTTCCCGATGTTCAGACCTATCAAATGCTTTGCAGCGCAAGCCGTCTCTAATGACGAGCCGACCCGATGCAGACATAAAAAATAACAATGCGGACGTTTATCAGATAATGCGTCCGCATTATTATTTTAAAATTATACGCGATATTTCCGAGGAGAAATACCGGTGTGTTTCTTAAAGTACCTCGAGAAATAGTTTTGGTTTTCCGTTCCCACACACTTTGAAATTTCGTTTATGGACAGGTCGGTGTTTTCAAGTAATTCTATCGCCTTTGTTATCTTTAGTTTTATCAGATATTCTTTCGGGCTGACCCCCTGTGAGGCGGTGAACAGATGTGTAAAGCGGCTTACGCTCATATTGCAAAATTTCGCATATTCGGTGATGGGTCTGTTTAGGTTATATTCAAGATACATTTTTTTGCAAACATTTTTGATAATGCTGTTCAGCGCAGGGCTGATGTCCGAACCGTTACAGGCGACATTTCGGGCTATGACGGAAAGTATTTGTATCAGATACCCCGAACAGATTTGCGGATAAAAAGACTTTTGCATATGAAAGTCCTCTGTCATTCGGGAAAACAGAGATTCGATTCTTGAATCCGTACCCGTTTTATAAACCCTCTTGTCATACAGATTAAGCGACCGCAAAAGCTTGGCACATTCCGTTCCGCTGAAGTGTGCATAATACGAAACGGACTTTATTTCCGCCTTAAAGTGATAACGCTGCGGCTCTTTGGGATGATATATTATAACACTTCCGCTCGGTACGGGATATTCGCTGTCCGAATCATTGGGGTCATCATTTATAAAGCATACACCTTTGTGTATATAAAGAATGTGCCAGTCACGGCGGCCGCTCGGACGAAAGCTTCCTACATCCGTTCCGTACAGAACCTGCCGGTCACAGCTGTTTAAATGCAGATAATTATCCGAGACGTATTCCGAACTGAATGTATGCTCCATTTTTATTCCTCCGAACAAATTCTTTTTTTATATGATAATATATTTTAAAATATTTGTCAAGGGCGATAACGTTGGTGACCGCGGATTTTGAATGAGTGAACAAATTATGAACAAAACATATATTTGTAGGGGCGGCCCCGTGTGGCCGCCCGTAATATGTTCATCGAAATATATGAGTATCCATATAAATTTATGACATTTGCTCGTATGCTCGGGCGCCCACACGGGGGCGCCCCTACGGGTTTATGTCGAAATTCACAAAAAATTAACTCATTCAAAAACCGTGCGTTGGTGACCGCGGATTCATTGCTCAGAGTTATAAATCATTGTTTAAAAATTCCCGTTTATTGAGTCAATTAAGTTTGACTGTTGTTTTCGGCAAATACCCCAATTATGACCCCTTGACATTGTGATATGTTTTTTATAAAATATTGTATAGGATTTTGTAACAAGGGGGAATTTTGAATGAATGATTTAACGAAAAATCGAGCCAATCCGTTTGATAAGGCATATTTTATCAAACCCGATACGGATTTTGATAAAACCGATAAGACTTATGCACCGCTTTTCAGAAAAACCTTTGAAACGTATGATAACATAGAGTCGGCAGAGGTTCTGGTGTGCGGACTTGGGATAGGCTATTTTTATATAAACGGAAGGGCGGTATCGGAGGATTTGTTTACCGCTCCGGTGAGTGATTACAATAAAACATTGTGGTTTAACCGATACGATGTGACTGATTTGATTAAAAGCGGAAAGAATGTTATTTCCGCAATCTGCGGCAACGGTTGGTATAATGAAGCGATAGAGAATGTGTGGCATTGCGAAACGGCTTCGTGGCGCGATGTTCCGAAACTTATTTTAGCGCTTTATGTAAACGGAAAGGCAGCTGTCGTAAGCGATACAAGCTGGAAATATTCGCTGACCTCTCCCGTGACATTTAATCAGCTGCGCAGCGGTGAAACCTTTGACGCGCGGCTGTTTGATGAAAAGTGGAACACAGCTGAATATAACGACAGCGGTTGGAAAAACGTCCGTGAGGACGACACGCCGCCGACGGGAGTATTTCGTGAATGCCTGTGCGAACCGATAAGAGAATGTTCGGTATACGATGCGGTTGATATGATTAACATAGGTGATGACAAATATGTTTTTGATTTCGGACAAAACATATCAGGGTACATACGAATGACGGTTGAACAGGAAAGCGGAGATGTGATAACAATTCGTTACGCAGAGGCGCTGAACGATGACTACAGCCGCGAATTGAACGATATGGAAACGTTTTATCCGGGGTCGGAGTTTATGACGGACAGATTCATATCCGGCGGCAAAAAAATAACGTGGTCGCCGAAGTTTGCATATCACGGATTCAGATATGTGATAACAGACGGACTCAAGAACCCCAAAAAGGAGAATATCGGCGCGGTATTCGTTCATCAAGACATAAAAATCCGTTCGGATTTTGAATGTTCCGATGACAGGCTTAACAAGTATTTTAAGGCGGGGCAAATATCAACTCTGTCAAATCTGTTTTATATGCCGACCGATTGCCCCACGCGCGAGAAGTTCGGCTGGACAAATGACGCACAGGCATCGGCAGAACAGATGCTGACAAATTTTGAAACTGAAAAATTGTTTGAAAAATGGCTGACGGATATATATGACGCACAGCGCGGCGACGGGGCTTTGCCGGGGGTTGTGCCGACATCGGGATTCGGATACGAAACTTATACCGGTCCGGTCTGTGACGGAGTACTGTTTGAGATTCCGTACAGGCTATATATCCATACGGGCGATACAAAATATCTTAAAAATTCGTATCCGTATTTTATAAAATACCTTGAATTTTTAAAGGGCAAAGCCGATGAAAACGGAGATGTTTATTATGGGTTGGACGATTGGGCGGCACCGACCGAAGATAAGGTTCATTCGGCGTTTATCAACGCTGTTTTAACGGTCAAGTTTTTGAGAATCACTATTCTTGCGGCAGGCATTTTGAAACTTGAATGCTCCGACCTTGAATCACGGCTTAATCGTTTGGTTGCCGATATAAAGCATAAATATATAATGTCGGACGGAAGATGCAATATCGATAAACAGACCGCCGTTGCAATGCTGATTTATCATAATATTTTCGATGAGATAAGTCCGCTTGCCGAACAACTGAAAGAACTGGTCGAAAAAGAAGATTTTCATCACGATTGCGGAATGGTCGGGCTGAGACATTTGTATATCGCGCTCAATAAATGCGGCTTAGAGGAATACGCATATCAAATAATTACGGCGGACGGAAAGCCGTCATACTCGCAATGGTTTGACTGCGGCGCGACAACGCTTTGGGAGCTTTGGAACAGAGACGCATCGCGGAATCATCATATGTATTCCGATTTTATGTCGTGGATTATAAAAACAGTGTTGGGTATCAATACCGACTTTTCGGATATTTACAAGCCTGTGGCGCATATTTCGCCTCGGTTGTTCAAAAATATCGATTGGGCAAAGGGCGGTGTAAAAACAAGATTCGGCGAAATCCGCGTAAGCATTGTGAAGAATTCTGTCTTATCCGAGATTGAAATAACCGTTCCCGACGGTATTGCTGTGTACTTCTGCGGCGAAAAGTTAAAGAGCGGAAAAAATAAAAGAATAATAAAATTTATATAACAAAAGCCTGCGTGCGGCATTGACTAATTTGTCGGACGCAGGCTTATTTTTGTACCCGTAAAGGTTTTGGGCATAATCATTTTGCGGTATTGAGATGGTGTGACCTTTGTGTATTTTTTAAAGATGTCACAAAAATACTTGTTGTCCGAATAACCGATGCGCAAACATATTTCTCCTACTTTTTTATCTGTATAAAGCAGCATTTTTTTCGCCATATTAACGCGGTATTTTTGAAGGTATTCTTTAAAGTTTATACCCATATCTTTTTTGAAAACCGATGACATATACGGCAGAGTATAGTGAAAATCCTCTTGTGCGCGAACGAGAAGGTTATCATCAGCATAATTTTCGGCTATCAGCTGAAGGAGTTTTATGGTTATGTCCGAAACCTCGGCTTCGGACTGTCCGCTGTATTTGGGCTGTAATATTTTAAATATCAGCGCAATCAGACGGTGTTTGAGTATTTCGGATGAAAATATGTCAGGGTTCATAAGTTCATTTTTTATGCTTAATATGGAATCTAAAATTTCACCCGTTGAATCTTTCATAACGTGCCGCGGCACACGGTGAATCATCTTTTTGCCCGGAACGTCAAAATACGGTGTGGATAATAAGTCCGACAGGTTTTTACAATACCCGATTGATGGGTATATCGACTTGGGTATAAATAAAAAATTTATTATCTCAAAGTCGCCCGTACAAGTGTATTCGTGAATATCGCCGAGGTCAATAAATATAAAGTCTCCGTCCGTCATTTCGCAATCATAAGCATTTAACGTGTGCTGTACAAGACCGTGCTTTACATACATAAGCTCAAAAAATTCATGCGAGTGCATCGGTGAATGGGAATCTGTGGGATAGTTTATATTTATGGGAAGCTCTTCCGAAATATACCAATCGTGTAAATGTATTGCCATAAGTTTGACCCCCTTTAATAATTAAATGAATAAGTTTGCTCAATTGATTTTTTGCTTATTATAATATAAAATTTAATTAAAGTCAATACCGTTTTTAAATTGTATTTCGGAAAAAGAAATACTCGATGTATCATAAATCCGCAAGGGGACAGTCGGCATAGTTTGAGTGCAGACCGACAAAGGGCGCAGACAGAGCGGAGAATCGCAAATTTGCAAATTAAAATCGGAGGATTCATATGAGATTAAATGAAATTATTAAATTCAATGCAAAAAAATGCTTAAAAGTTGTTGCGGTTATATTCATTTTATTAATTTACAGCTGTTGCACAGCGGCGGAAACCGAGAATCTTTTGTCGGTTGATTTTAATAACAACCCCTATATTCCCGATTCGCTTTTAAGCTCGAATGCGAAATGTCGTATAGTGAGCAAAAAAACATCATATCTGGAAATATCACCCAACTGGGCAAATACGGGATATAAATTAAAAAGCAGCATAAAATCCGAAAATAAGTGGTACAGTCTGGCGTTTCGATTTAAAATCAAAGAAAGAGGGAGCAGCTATCAGATTATGTTATCCGAGGCAAAGACCGAAACGGACGGAACAGAGGCGTATCGCCAATTCGGGATTTTGAGGCTGACGGACGGCAACAGGTTTATGATTGCCGGAAAAGAGCTTGAAGGAATGAATTTTCAGGACAACAAATGGTATTTTTATAATGTGAAATTCAATCCTTACACAACGGAAATCAAGGCGAGAGTTTCTCTTCAAAACAGTCCTTCGGACTATGCCGAATATAACGGTACGGTCGGAAACGACAATGGCTGGGGCAGTTCTATTCCGATAAGGGAATACGACACTTTTAAGTTTACGGATAAGGGTACAATCGATATAGCGGATATAGACCTTTCCGTTTCGAAAGACGAGCCGATATATACAAGGGTTACAAGCGCAAAGACAGGCAATATCTTTTCGGCGGAGGATGAAAAAAGCGTTACCGCAGAGTTCGAAAACGTGCTGACAAGCACGGCAAACGCCAATATATCATATGAGGTTTTTGATGAAAACGGAAATGTAACCGAACGAAAAAGCATCGGTTCGGTTACATTAAAAGCGGGCGAGAAGATTCAAAAGAATATAAAGCTTGGTATAAATGATTTCGGAATTTATAAAGTAATATTTCGAATTGAGGGAAATTCAAACGGAGAAAGTTTTTCGTACAGTTCGTCAAAATTCGCTTTGTCGGTTGCCGATAAGCTGAGCAACGCCGAAACGGGAAACCCGAAAATGAGAGTAAATATCCCATACATATATGATATGACAGAGTGGGAAAAATTAAAGGCGGTTATAACCGACGCGGGAATAACCGGGGTGAGAAAGGATCTGACGTGGTATGACACAGAGCCGAGCAAGGGCAATTATGTTTCGCCGAATGTGACCTGTTGGTATGAAGATGCCGAGAAAAGAAATATCTCTAATACGGTGGTGCTTTCGGCAACGAACCCGGTTTATAACAACGGAATTTGGGCGAACTCATATGCTCATCTGTTAGGAGCAAACGCATATGCCGCATGGGAAAAGTATGTCACATATTGTGCCGTAAATTATCAGGGACTTGTCACCGATTATGAAATATTAAACGAGCCGAATTGGAATATGTCGGCACAGGTCTATGCCGATTATTTAAAACGTGCAAACAGAATAATAAAAAAATTTGATAAAACAGCAAAGGTTACGGGCTTTGTGACAGGAAGCGTTCCGTGGGACTGGATAGAAAATCTCTTAAATATAATCAAAGACAATCCATCGGAATATTTGGATGTGCTCAGTGTTCATCCGTATGATTTTGACGACGGAGATTATAAAACGGTTATTGAGAACGAAAGCTGGGGCATACGAATCAGAGATGCCTTGTACCTGTCAAAGATTGACCGAATTAAAGCACTCATGCAACAATATAACTGCGGCGGCTTGGGTCTGAATATTTCGGAAATGGCGATAACGTCAACCACGGGAGTTTGTTCGCCGACGCGCCAGGCGGCAGAGCTGGCACAGCTTATGACGATTGACGCGGCGCAGAATAAGACGGACAGTATATACTGGTACTGTCTTGAAAACACAATGGAGCGCGGCGACAGAGATTATACGGAATATGACATTGAAGGGAATTACGGACTTGTCGGAAACAAATATGACGTTGTTCCGTTCGCGGCAAAGCCGTCATACCTTGCGGCATGCGCATATAACAAAATTGTCGGCGGCGGCACTTATGTAAGTACGGTGTCGAAAGACGGAGCGAAGGCGTACCGTTTTAAAAAGAACGGCAGGGATGCCGCTGTTCTTTGGTCAGAGGAAACGGAGCAAAACATTTGCCTTGATTTGGGTGTAAACAGCGTGTCGGTATATGACAAATACGGGAACAAGCTCGGCGATATTAAGTCCGACAACGGTAAATTCAGCTTTAATGCCGAGTTTGAGCCGATGTACATAACGGGAAATTTCAGCAAATTTGAGTCGTCGCAAAATGAAATTACGATTTCAAAAGATGTTCAAAATGTTACAATCGGAGACAGTATAAAAGTAAATATATCCGATTCAAAAAATCGCGTTTTGAGAGCGGAAATACTGTCGGCAAACGCAATCGGTATCAAAAACATCAATTCAAGTGCGGGAACAACCGCCTTTGATGCCGAAATACGAGGTACGGGCAATGCGGAAGAAGCTTTAACAATAAAGCTTTACGACAACAGCGATTTGGTGTATGCGGCAAAAACTCATTTTATGAGCCAATCGCTGACGTTGAACAAGGTAAAGGGTACAGGCATTAACGACTTTACAATAAATACGGGGACAACCGATGTCGATGTCGAAATCTTTGCCGAGAATGTCAAAAGCGATGCGGCGGCAAAGCTGATAACCGCATATTATGCAAAGGACGGAACGCTTATGCAAACGAATTTGACAAATGTCGAAGCGACAAAACGAGGCGTTTTAAATCGGAATATCGCACTTGATATACCGAACGGTTGTTACAAAATCAAGTTTTATTTGTTCGGTTCGGAAAAGAATATAGTTCCGTACAGCAAACCGCTTGTATGCTACACAAATAATTAGATTCATATAGGGCAATTGCAAAGTTATATAAAGGAGGTTCATTTGAATGAAGTTGAAGAAAACAAAACGAGGATTTTGGCTGCGTGCCGCATCAATGGTATTATCGGCATTGCTTTTGTGTCCGACGCAGGGAATTTATGCCGACCGGGCAACGGATAACGTGTCATCGGGCGAATTTTTAAAGGTTGATTATAATTCCGAAGATTATCCGCCGCTTGTCAAAGGTGACGGCGGCGAACCGAAACATTATATATCTGATGCGACAATAGGCGGCGTAAATCAAAAGTGTATGACAATTATGCCCGAATGGACGAACTGGGGTTATGCATTTGAAACACCCATTCCGAAAGATGACGGTGACTATGAGGTTTCGTTTGATTTCAGCGGCGAGGGATTGTCGACACAGTTTTATACGGTGTCGCTTGTTGAAAAAGCGTCACTTATCGGTGAGGCGGTTTATCACCAGTTCGGTTTGCTTAAAATTACCGACAGCGGAGATTTTATGATTGCGGGCAGTGCGACAAGCGGAATCAAGTACAGCGAAAAAAAGTGGTATAACTATCGTTTGATTTTTAATCAGGTGTCGGGCGATCTAAAGCTTGTGATAACAGAGAAGGATAACCCCGAAAACAAAGCGGAATATAGCGGTGCGTGTTTGAGCACAAGCGCATCCGCATGGGGTGCGTCAATGCCGGACAGAAGCTATGATATGTTAAGGTTCGGTATTACCGGAACGTTAAATATCGCAAATATTTCGGTTGCCGAATCAACTGTTGACCCTTTGTCATTCGGTGTGGTATCGAATCAGGTCGGCAATATCTTTTCTATGAATGATGAGAAAAAGCTTGATGTTTCGGTCAGAAACAAGCTGAATGCATCCGCTGATATAGAAATCGAATATGAGGTAACGAACGAGGATGGAAACAGCGTTGACAAAGGCAGTGTCGGAAACTTAACGTTAGGCGCAAGGGAAACGGCGGATTTTTCGGTTGTGCCGAATGTTGAACGATATGACTGTTATGACATAACGTTTAAATATACGTGCAAAAACAAAAGTACGGGTGAAACAGCGGAGAGAAAAAGCAAAAATTATATGTTCTCGGTTGTGAACAAGAGAGATGAGAGCGAGCCTTTGAATCCGTTTACTGCGGTAAATGTCGCATATATGGAAAATGACGAGATGTGGCAGAGTTTTAAACAGCTTATGCTGCAGATAGGACTTTCGGCAATGCGAAAGGATTATACATGGTATGATACCGAGCCGTATGACGGCGGTGAGCGGGGAAAGTATATAGAAAATCCCGTTCGTCACAGGCATTTTAAAGATGCGGTTGAATCGGGAATAGGCAATCTTGCGATTTTGGGTATTCAAAATCCGCTTTATTCACCGACAGGTGATACATGGAATTTTTCAACGCTTTATAACAATGATTCGCCCGAAATGTGGATGGGATATGAAAGGTACCTTGAGTATTCGGTTAAAAAGCATAAAGACGATGTAACATACTGGGAGGTAGTGAACGAACCGAACTGGGTTATGTCAGCCGAAACGTATTGTAAAATATTAAAAATGGCTGCGCCGATAATCAAGAAAAACGACCCCGACGGAATTGTAATGGGGTTATGTACCGGTTCGATGCCGTGGTCGTGGATAGAGGGCGTCTTTCAGATACTCGGCAAGGATGCGGAAAAGTATATGGATGTAATAACTATTCATCCCTATGATTTTGACAGCGGCGAGTACAAAACCGAAATACCGGGCGAGAGCTGGTCAACTCTTTTCAGAGATGATGTTTATGAGGATAAAATCGTAAAGATGAAAGAGCTGATGAAAAAGTATGATATTGACATACCTATTGAAATAACGGAACTCGCGGTATCGTCAACGCCGCTGATTTCATCGGTCAAAGGTCAGGCGGCGGATTGTGCTCAAATGTTTGCGACAACAAAGGCACAGGGAATAATCGAAAAGGTTTATTGGTACTGTATGGAAAACACGGGCATAAGAGGATCGAATTATGTCAAAGACGGAGATACCGAAGCAAACTTCGGACTTGTAGGAAATCGTGCGGATGTTGTACCCTATGCGGCAAAGCCGTCATATTTGGCTCTTGCCGCATATAACAAGCTGATAGGAAGTGCTGAATACGTTGACGGCTTGATATACGATACGACAACGAGAGCGTACAGATTCAAACGCGGTGACGGCAAACAGATAATTATGCTTTGGAATGACAGGGGATATGAAAACATCGCGCTTGACCTTGGTACGAATGATCTCGATATTTATGATATGTACTCAAATAAAGAGGGTGAAATTTCATCAGAGGACGGTGTATATAACTTCACGGCGAATTTTGAGCCTATATACATTGTCGGGGATTTCAAAAAATTCGAACGGACGAACAGCGTAATATCCGTTGACAATGCCAAAATCAAGGCGGTAAAAAATGATAACTGCGTCTTTAATATAACTGACACAGAATCGAGAAATTTAAGAATTGAGGCGGTCGGTACACCGAACGCGGTGATAGAGCAAAATACGGGCATCATAGACGGAAAAGGGAAAATTGAGGTAAAAACAACGGATAATGCGTATCAGGAAGAGCCGATTTGCGTAAAAGTGTATGACGGAGAAAACCTCTTGTATTACGCAAAATATTATGCGGTAATACAAAAAGGCGGAGTATCGGCGAGCTATGAGCTGACAAAAGAACAGACCGGTGCGGACAGAAATGCAATAGCGGTATCGGTCACAAACGAAACGGCGGGAATACCGCTTGACGGAATACTTACGGCAGATTTCACCAAGATGTCGGGCAAGAGAGAAATAAGACGATTAATCGGTTTGAAACCCGGCGAAACGGGAACGGTTTATCTCAATGTTCCCAAAACGCCTTACATAAAATCGGTTGAAACAACGGCAAAGATTGACCTCGGTGACGGTTTTAAACTGGATAAAAAGATTTCGTATATCAATGACATAAACGTGCGATATAACAATACAGGCAAAAAGGATTGGACGGTCTTTGACGGAAATACCGACAGCGGCGATATCTTTGCCGCGGACGATGAGCTTGCGGCAGAGTCGTATTCTGAACTTTTTAACATCAAATGGGGCGGCACTGACGATTGTTCCTTTAAGGGAACGCTTTTATGGGATGAAGATAATTTATATGTTTATTGTGACGTAAAGGATGATGTTTTATATCAAAAAGAGGAAGGTGATAAAATATGGATGGGTGATTGCTTGCAGATAGGTTTTCAGGATGCGGATATGATAGGTATGGGCGTCGGAAACACCAATATCGAATATACGGAAATAGGTGTTGCAAAGGGCGGCAAGAGTGAGGATGACGTACAGGTGTACAGATGGTCTATACACCCGAGTACAACGATGAATTACGGTGTTGTTAATAATTGTGATATAAAAATTGACAGGGTGAGCAACCACACAATTTATAAAATGGTCTTTCCTTGGACGGAAACAATAGGCAGAGAAAAAGTCGAGGCGGGAGCAACGCTGAAATTCAACATTATCGCAAACGATAATGACGGCAGCGGCAGACGCGGCTTTGCCGTCTTGACAAAAGGAATAGGAGAAACAAAAAACGCAACCATGTTCGGCAACATAAAATTGGTAAAATAAATTTTAAAAATAAAAAGAAAAGAGGATTTAAAAATGTGTAAAAAGATGAGTTTAAAAAGACTTTCGGCAATGGTTTTGACCCTGACAATGCTGATAAGCGTTTTCGGGTTCGGACAAATGACCATCGTAAATGCAAACGGCGGCGGAATTTCAATTTTCAGTGCGGATTTTGACCAAGAGCCATACCCCGAGTTTGTACAGCTGTCAAACGGTGGTAAACCGCAATTCTCGGTTGAAAACGGAGTGGCATATATAAATGACGACCCGGGTTGGTCTTACGGAGGTTTTGTGTTCGATGATGCAATTTCAAACAGTGAATATGAAATAAAATTTGATTTTAAGATTTTGAATTATTATAACAATTACGGTGTTGTTTACCTGACGGACGAAGCGCACGGCGGCAGCAATCAGCCGGGCGAGTTTAGACTTATAAACCTAAATAACGGGGCGTTGTCGGTCGGCGGCACATCGGTAAATGTTGCATATGAAAATGACAAATGGTTCAGCTATAAAATGACAGCCAACAGCGCCGACGGGACATATTCTGTCACCGTAACCGAAAAAGATAACGCAACAAACACGGCAACGGCGAGCGGTTCGGGCTTTCCGACAAAGGCAATAGACAGAATGATGTTCGGAACAGCGTGTAAAATACATATCGATAATATCAATGTGACAAAGCTTGTTGATGCACCCAAGATTTTATCCGTTAAATATTTCGGACAAGACGGTAAAAAACAAACCCTGCCGGGGGTGGCAACAACCGGTATAGCGGTTAGTTTTTCGGACAAGATGGATTTGGCATCGCTTAAATCTGCTGTTTCGTACAAAGGCTCTGACGGTGCAAATATAGCGAACGAGGGTACGTTATCGGAGGATCAGATGACGTATACGTTTAATCTTTCAAAAAAATTGAATGGAGGGGCTGATTATACTCTCGGAATATCTACGGCGGCAAAGTCAATATATGATGCAGCACTCGCAAGCGCTTATACTTTAATTGAAACAGCATCGGACGGAGCGGTCATATTTGATGCCGATTTTGAAAAACGTATTCCCGAATTTGTTCAGTTATCGAATAGCGGCAAGCCGAAATTTTCGGTTGAAAACGGAGTGGCATATATAAATGACGACCCGGGTTGGTCTTACGGAGGTTTTGTGTTCGATGATGCAATTTCAAACAGTGAATATGAAATAAAATTTGATTTTAAGATTTTGAATTATTATAACAATTACGGTGTTGTTTACCTGACGGACGAAGCGCACGGCGGCAGCAATCAGCCGGGCGAGTTTAGACTTATAAACCTAAATAACGGGGCAATGTCGGTCGGCGGCACATCGGTAAATGTTGCATACAAAAACGACAAATGGTTCAGCTATAAAATGACTGTTGACAGCGGCAGCGGTGAATATACCGTAACGGTAACGGAAAAAGACAATCCGACCAATACGGCAACGGCGAACGGCTCGGACTTTCCGACAAAGGCATTGGACAGAATGATGTTCGGAACGGCGTGTAAAATACACATCGATAATATTAATGTTAAAAAGGTTATAAAGTCGGCTAAGGTATCGAGGGTTGAATATCTTGATATTGACGGAAATGTTATGCCGAGTCTGAACGCCTCTGTTGCGGCAATAAAAATTTTCTTCAGCGACAAAATGGCAAAAGTAACGCTCAACAATGCGGTAACGTTAAAGGATTCCGATGATAATGCTGTTACATATACGGGTGAACAATCAGACGATAATACGGCTTATATTTTAAGGCTCACAGATATTTTGGAGGCCGACGGCGTATATACGCTTTCTGTTACGGCGTCCGCACTTACGCAATTCGGTTTGTCATGCGAGCCGTATGAAAAGATTATAAAAATCAGTGACGGAAATACTCTGCTGAATATCGATTATGACAATGAAACAAGAGTTATTGAAATGTGGTCGGGGACACCGTCGGTTACATATCCGGAGGAAAACGGAAATAAGTATATGACAATCAATGCAGACTGGAAAAACTCGGGTTATTCGTTCGATCGTGTGATTTCGAAAGACGGCGGCGAATATAACGTTAAATTTGACTTTATGAACGACAACAAGGTTTCAAATTATTTTTCGATTGCGATGACTCAAAAGGATTGTTTGTCGGACGGCGGTGAAAAGAGTACATATGACACGTTCGGCTTGCTTGCACTCAAGCCTTCGGGAGAAATAGAGGTTGCCGGTGAGAAATTTACGGGATTGGATTATAAAGATGATACGTGGTATTCGTATGACCTTACGTTTAACCGCAGTACGGGCGCATACACCCTTGCAATATACGAAAAAAACAATGCCGATAACAAGATAAACGGCAGCGGAACCTTCTCGAAAACCGAAACATGGGGACACAGTATGTATGATAACCGTTTATATGATGCCATAAAATTTTATTGTGATCATACAATATCGGTGGATAATATCCTTATCAGACAGGCAGATAATACATCACCCGAGCTTGGCAACAATTCGATAACATGCGTCACAAACGGCGGCGAGGTAAGCGGTGACCTTAATAATATCAGTCTGAACACAGCGAAGATTGCAATCGACTTTAAGGATATAATCAACATAAGAACGGCACAGGGGAAAATTTCGCTCAAATCTTTGGATAACACCGAGGTTGGATATACCCTGTCACAAGACGGAACAAAGCTCATTTTAAACCTTAACGAAGGGTTGAAAGCCGAAACGGAGTACAAGCTGACAATTTCAAACGGAATAAAGTCTTTGTCGGATTCGGTTGTCACAGGCGTAAAAGAGTTTACTTTAAAGACGGGCAAAAAAGAGTTTTCCGCAAAGCTTTCGGCGCTTAAAATCGGCGAAACCGAAGTTTTGAATTATTCACAATGGAAAGCGGCGGAGGCAACGGTTAAACTGAATGCAACAAACACGATGGGTGAGGATGTGACGGTGCCGCTGGTTATTGCTTATTACGCTCAAAGCGGCGAGCTTTTGGATATTCAAAGCATTGATGTCACAATAGCCGATAAATCCGAGGGCGAGCAAACAAAGGCGATTACCCTAAAGAAACCCGAAAAGGCTGTTCGCGCAAAGGTTATGTGCTGGAAATCTCTCGATTCCGCAAAACCGTTGTCAAAAATGCTTGACATAAGATAAAACAGCTTAAATACTCAACATTGCAAGACTAAATTTTATTTGCGGAGGTACGGTGATATAATGAAAAAGAAAGTATTGGCAATACCGATAATTACGGCAGCACTGTTCTTTTCCAAAACGGTGTACGGTGAAGTTTTGGATTATAAAACAGAGATAAACGATGAAACGATTACCGTAACGGGAACCGTCGCGCCGAGTAATGAAGCCGAGAGTCTGGTTTTGGAGATTCTAAAGCCGAACTGTGGATTCGAAAGCGGTATGGCGCTCGGCTCGGTTGCATTTGCCGAACAGCTTGATTTAAAGGAAAAGGAAAACGATTTTTCGTTTTCCTTTCCGCAGTTTAAGGAAAGCGGACGCTATGCGGCAAAGCTTGTATGCCTGACGGACGGCACGGAAAAAAGCTTTGAAATCAACATCGTAAAGGACTCGGATTTCGCCGAGGTTTTGGCGGAACTGAAAAATAACATGGAAAGCCAAGAGAGCTTTTCAAGCTTTCTTGCAAGCGGCAACAATGCGTATATTCTCAGATGCGATAATATTCCCGATAATATCGACAGAGCGAAAATCGAAAGTATTATGTATGCGTTCTTGAAAACCGAAATCAATAATATACGCAGTTCGAAGGATTCAAATGCACTTTGGTGCGGAAGCGTTACGGCGTGTATGCTGAATAACGGCGCGGCAAACAATATGTCGGACTTGGATGAGTATATCTGTTTCAATGATGAAAAAATCGAGAAATGGTATAAGGCTCAAACCTCGAACAACGCGGCGGCGGAGAAAATTTTGCAGATTTTAAAGCAGAAAAAATATAATAAGTATTCGGATTTAGAGGAACAAATTAAGCGCGCACTTATATTGAGTGTGGTAAAATATCCGAACGGAATAAGCAATATCGGTGAGGTTCTGGCTGATTTTTCGGATGTCAGCGGCGTTACAAAATCAGACGAAACCGAGAAGTACAGACAGGCGGCAGGAAACGATTTTTCGGATTTTGATAAATTCATCGAATATTTTAAAAATCTTAAAACGCAAAGCGGAACATCTTCATCGAGTTCGGGCGGCTCGGGCGGCGGAGGTTATATCGCATCGGGAAAAACAAAGACCGAAAGTGATGAGCAAACGCCTGTCGTTAATATGAGGTTTATCGATTTGGACACTGTTCCGTGGGCGTATGAGGCAATATCGACCCTTGCGGACAGGGGTATTATTAACGGAAGGTCGGATGAACTGTTTGAACCCAACGATACTGTCACCAGAGAAGAATTCGTTAAAATATGCGTGAACATTTGCGGACTCGACTCATCCGATAAGACCGTTGTTTTCTCGGACGAAATACCGGGAGAGTGGTATTGCGGATATTTAAAGGCGGCGTATGATTCGGGGCTGGTTCGCGGACGGGATGACGGAACATTCGGCATTGGCGAACCCGTTTCGAGACAGGATATGGCTGTGATTCTATATAATATTATTAAAGCCCATATTGATTCGGTTAAAGAACCGCAGAATAAATTTGACGATGCCGAGATAATATCCGAGTATGCAAAAGATGCCGTTTCGTGCCTGTCGGAACTGGGAATTATAAACGGAACGGGAGATAATTTGTTCAGCCCTTTGGATACGGCGACACGCGCCGAGGCGGCAAAGATGGCATTCGGAATATTAGAGTATGTAAAGTGAGGCGAATGAATTGAAAAAAGGAAAAAGAAATTTCAGACTGATGAACAAATTTACAAATATTTTGACAAAGGCTTTGTGCGCGATGATGATTGTCGGAATCGCACTTTCGGGAAACATCGGTGTATCGGCGGCCGATGCGGATTCGGCAACAGGCGATTTATCACGGGAGATTGAAATTCTAAAGCTGTTTGATATAGCGGAAAGCACGATAAGCGCAGAAACGCTTGACGAGAATGCAACAATTTCGCGTGCGGATTTTGCTCAGTATATGGCGAGGATGCTGAATATATCGGCGGTCGGTTCGGAAACATTGTATTATAACGATGTTGCGCCGACATACTTTGCATTTGATGAGATTACGGCTTTGACCGCGGGCGGATATATGTCGGGGGTCGGCGACAAGCTTTTCAGACCGAATGAAAAGATGCAGATTGAACACGCATACAAAATCTTTGCCAAAGCACTCGGTTTCGGCGGCATCGAAAGCATAACGTCAGATATTTCGGAAAGCAGAAATATTTGCTCAAAGCTCGGTGTTTTGGATAATGTCACCCAAACAAGCGGAGATTTTAAGCTTGTCAACCTGCTCAAAATGATTTATAACACGCTGTACGCCGAATGTTACGAAACGAACGGTACGGATGTGACGAAAAGCAATGAAACGTTTATGGAGGTATCGAGAAACGCCGAGTATATAAAAAGCGGAAAGGTTACTTGTATCGGCGGAATGGATATAAACGGAGCGGATGTGGATGAGGACGTTGTTATAATCGATTCGGTCAGATATAATGCGCCGAACTTTGATATGGACGAATGTCTCGGCAGGGATGTTGAGTTTATATACAAAAAGGCAAGCCGAAACGAACAGAATAAAGGCACGATTATATGGATTGAGCCGATTTCATCGGATGATACCCTAAACATATCCGCAGACCCCGACTGTACCTTTGACAAGAATAGCGGAAAGCTTTCGTATACCGAACAAAACGGCAGAGAAAAGTCCGTTTACATTCCTCAAAATATCACGATGATTTATAACGGTCGGTATCGCAAAAACGATGTTTTTGATGTTTTTTCGCATAAGAGATATGAGCTTACGCTTATCAAAACAAACGGAGTATATTCCACGGCGATTGTATGGGAATATAGGAATATTGTTGCGGATAGCATAAGCACGCTCGATAAATCCGTCAAAGACAAGATAACCAAAAATTCGGTTTCGCTCAATGAAAGCGATTATGACAAGCTGTTGATAATCGGTTCGGACGGCGCATCGGCAACATTCGAAAGCGTCAAGCGCGGAGATGTGTTGTCGGTGTATGAATCATACGACGGTAAATATGCAAAGATATACATTTCGAACACACAAATTTCGGAAAAGCTGAACGTTGTAAACATATCTGAGAGGAAAGTCAAGATAGGCGATGAAGTGTTGGAATTTTATGACGGGGATGCAAAGACAAAGTTTAATGATATAAACAGATACCTCGGTCAAAAAATTACCGTTTTGCTTGATATAAAAGGTTATATCGCAGATTATGAAGTAACATCGGGAACAAATATGAATGTGGGATTTTTAATAAACTACAGTGCGGACGAGGGTATCGGTGCGAGTCTTAAACTTAAGGTGTTGGCATCCGACGGTAAAATTGCATATTTGGATTGCGCCGATACATTCAGAATAAACGATAAAAAATTCAGCGAAAATGTCGGTGACGCTTATAAGCTGCTGAAGGGTTCGGCGGCAACGGTTGCACAGATGATAGGTTACAGCACAAATTCGGACGGTGATATTACCCGGTTATATACGGCAAAGGAAAGCGGCGACAGCACGTCACAGCTTGTTATAAACAAAAAAATCGTAAAACGTGACAGCGATACCTCAGCTTATGACTATTCGTACTATACCGTATCAAGCGGAAGGCTCGGCAGACTTATGGCGGTCGGTCCCGATACCAAAATTTTTATAGTCCCGGATGATGCGGCGGTCGGTTCGGCAGAGGATAAGTACTTTAGAGTAGGGTCGCTGAGCGAGGGCGTTTATGAAAATGCAATAAGCTACAGAACTACGTCGCAGCCTGAATTTTTTGAAGAATATATTTTGATTCGGCTTAATTCCGCAACGGGGACAAAGATTTCCGATTGGGCGGCAATGTATGATTATTCATATGAAACGCTTGACTCGGAGGGAAATAACATTACAAAAGTTAAGATGTTTACGTATGAGGGTGCAGCTTTGGAGGTTGAAGTCGACGATGATTTTGACTTTAATTCCAAGGGCTATGAGCGAGGAGATGTTTTCAGGTACGGCTTGAACGAGATGACGGGTAAGCTTGCATCGACCGAAACGGTATATCAGCCGTCTGCAAACATAGTGAATCCGATCGGCGAAAATACGTCTGAACACAGAACGCTTTGCGGATATTTGCACAAGGCGTATACGGGCGGTATTGAGATAGGCTATGAATGGGGCGGAACGGTTGACGAGGTTTTGAATATGAACGCGGTCGGCTTAACGAGAGTTGTTATATATGACCGCGAAAAGGATGAAATTACCCTCGGTACAACCTCTGACTTAAAGCCGTTTTCGGATTACGGAAAGGATTGCTCGGCGATTATAGCCGGGACGAACTGGCAAAGACTTATGCACGTTTTTGCACACAGATAAAACGCTTAATATTGATGTATGAAAAGAGGAAAACACTATATGTTTAAAGAGGCTTACTGGATTAAACCGCATTATGATTACAAGGATGTGTGTCCTGTTTTTATAAGAAAGTTCGATGTAAAGGCAAGGGTGAAAAAGGCTGTGCTGTGCATAAGCGCAATGGGTGTTTACGAAGCGGAAATTAACGGAAAACGCGTCGGAAATTTCATAATGGCGCCCGGGTGGACATCGTATCACAAGCGGCATCAGTACCAGGAATATGATGTGACGGATTTGATTCTGTTCGATGAAAATAAAGACCAAACCGAAAATGAAATCGCGGTTAATGTGGGAAAGGGTTGGTATCGCGGCAGACTTGTGACTTACGGCTTTACCGATTGCTACGGCGGTGTGACCGCGATGATTGCACAATTAACCGTTACATATGAGGACGGAAGTCATACGGTTATCCCAACCGATAACAGATGGGAAAGTGCCGAAAGCGCGGTTCGATTCAGCGAAATATATGACGGTGAAATATATGACGCAACATTTTCGGAACAAAACCGAAAGAAAACGCCGAGATTCCATGCGCCGAAAACACAGCTGATTCCCCAAGAGGGCGAGTTTGTGACCGAACACGAACACATACGCCCCGTGCGAATGTTCAAAACGCCAAAGGGCGAAACGGTAATCGATTTCGGTCAGAACATAACGGGATATGTTTCGTTTGATATTTGTGCAAAAAAAGGTGACAGATTATGTTACAGCCATGCGGAGATTTTGGATGGTGACGGAAATTTTTATACCGAAAATTTAAGAAGTGCAAAACAAATGATTGTTTACATATGCAAAGAAGGACGGCAAAGCTATAAGCCACACCATACATTCATGGGATTTCGGTACATAAGGCTGGAGGAGTTTCCACCAAACATATCGGCTGATGATTTTGAGGCTATAGCCGTGTATTCGAATATGAAAAGAACCGGACATTTTAAATGCTCAAACGAAAAGGTCAACAAACTTTATTCAAATATTATTTGGAGCCAAAAGGATAACTTTTTGGATGTTCCGACCGATTGTCCGCAAAGAGATGAAAGACTTGGCTGGACAGCGGACGCACAGGTGTTTGCAAGGGCGGCTATGTATAACTTTGATGTTCGCAAGTTCTTTTCGAAATGGCTGAATGACCTGAGCGCGGATCAATATCCGAACGGTACTGTGCCGTATATCGTCCCCGATGTACTCGACGGAAGCGAAGAGGCCACTTCTGCGGCTTACGGTGACGCGGCTGTGATTATCACATGGGAAATGTACAGGATATACGGTGATAAAAAGATACTCGAACGTCAGATTGACAGCATGATTGCGTGGGTTGAGTATATGCACGGCTACGGAGAAGAAGAGTATTTATGGCTCGGGCATACACAATTGGGCGACTGGCTGCATTTAGACCGTCTGGACAATCCCGATGAAATACGGCGCAGAGATGATTTTATCGCAAGCGCATACTTTGCACACTCGACCTATATTCTCTCAAAGGCACTTGAGATTATAGGAAGACCGAATGAAAAGTACGTATCATTGCATGATAATATCACAAAGGCTTTTAAACGGCGCTTTTGCGAATACTATTCGCAAACAGAATGCACGCTTGCGCTTGCATTTAACTTGACCGATGACAGAGAACAAACCGCGGCACAGCTTGCCGGGCTGATACAAAAAAACAACGGAGCGCTCTCAACGGGATTTTTGGCAACGTCATATCTTTTGACGGTGTTATCCGAAAACGGATACAATGATATCGCATATTCGCTTTTGATTAAAGAGAGTTATCCGTCGTGGCTTTATTCAGTCAATCTCGGGGCGACAACAATCTGGGAACATTGGGACGGAATAAACGAAAACGGAGAATTTTGGTCAGCGAAAATGAATTCGTTCAACCATTATTCGTTCGGCTCGATAGCGGTGTGGATGTATGAAACGGTTTTGGGAATAAAGCTGAACGGCGAAAAAAACGGTCGTCTGAATATAAGAATCTCGCCCATGCCCAATCAAAGGCTCGATTGGGCAGAGGGAAATGTTAAGACCGATTTGGGTGAGGTTTTTGTTAGGTGGGAAAATTCCTGCGGAAAGACCAAGTACAATATTAGGATTCCTGCCGCGGCGCAGGTAAACATTGGCGGGAAAATACAGGAATTATCCAAAGGTGAGTATGAATTTTAAAATAAAGAAAGGTATGGAAAAATGAAAATGATTAAAATTAACAAAGTAAAAAAGGCGGTTGCGTTGATGACCGTTGGCACGTTGGCAATGTCAATCTTTGCCTCCTGCGGCAAAAAGACAGAGAATGTGACCGATGAGAACGGAAGAACGATTATATCGGTTGGAAGCTGGCCGTCAAAAGAGGGACATGAAAAGCAAAATATGGAAGATAGAAAGCAAAAGTTTGAGGCGGATAACACCGAGTTTGTTATTCAACCCGATAACTGGAGCTTTGACCTTAAAAGTTTTTATGCAAAAGCTGCGGGCGGACAGCTGCCTGTTCTGTTTAACACAAACTTTACTGAGGTATCTCAAATAATCAATGCCGGTTACGGTGCGGATTTGACCGATGAGTTGAAAAAACAGGGAATATACGATAAAATGAATAAAGATGTTATGGATGTTGTTTCAAAAGACGGAAAGGTCTATGCATATCCGTTTGCATCATATGTTTTGGGTCTTGCCTATAACGTAGATTTGTTTAAAAAGGCAGGGCTTATGAATGAGGACGGAACGCCGAAACAGCCGAAAGACTGGAACGAGCTTGCCGAGTTTGCGGTGAAGATTAAAAAGGCAACGGGCGTACCGGGATTTATCTTCCCGACGGCGAACAATGTTGGCGGTTGGATATTCACATCGGTTGCATGGTCATACGGAACAGAGTTTATGAAAAAGGACGGAGATAAGTGGAAGGCAACATTCGATTCGCCCGAGGCGGCAGAGGCTTTGCAGTTCATCAAGGATTTAAAGTGGAAGTATGATGTCCTGCCGAGCAATACGTTTGTGGATTACACCGAACAGTTTAAGACATTCGGTACGGGTCAGGGCGCAATGGTAATTGCCGCGGGGGATATGCCGGCGGATGTTCGCTCATATGAAATGAACCCCGATTCAATAGGAATGATGGCAATACCGAGAGGTCCGAAAGACCATGTAACATTAATGGGCGGAAGCGTATTCGCTGTTTCAAAAGGTTCAAGCGATAAACAGATTGAGGGTGCAATAAAGTGGATAAAGACGGCATATTCACCCGATTTGACCGAACAATTTAAAGAGAATAAAGAAAAGGACATAAAAACCAGATTGGAAAATAAAGAGCTTATAACCGTAAAAAGTATGTCACCGTGGAACAACGATTCCGATGCGGTAAAATACGAACGCGAATTGAGAGATAAACTTGCAAACGGAAATCCGAATCATGTTAAGCTTTACAATGATTTTGTGGCTGATTTGGGCGATTGTAAACTGCACCCCGAGGAACCGGTTTGCGCACAGGAGCTTTATGGAATTTTGGATAACTGTATCCAGGCGGTACTGACAGATAAAAATGCGGATTGCGCAGAGCTTTTAAAGAAAGCAAATTCGGACTTTCAACAAAATTATCTTGATAATTTGGATTATTAAATTTAAGCGAGAGGTGTTAAACTATGAAAACAACTAAAGACAAACAAATACTTGTGGGCGCGGATTTTGCGGGATTTCCGCTTAAAGAGGCGGTATGTGAACATCTGCGAAAAAAGGGTTGGACGATAACCGATATAGGTGTGAGAGCCGATTCAGACCCCGACGATACCGACTTAATGTTTCATCGAATCGGCTTGCGTATCGGCTCGATGATTGCCGAGGGCGAGTTTGAGCGTGCGTTGGTGTTCTGCGGAACGGGAATGGGAATACACATTGCGGCGAGCAAGTGTCCGCACGTTCACGCAGGTGTGGTTGAGAGTGTTCCGGCGGCATTGCGCGCGATTACGGGTAACGGCGTAAACGTTCTTGCGATGGGCGCGTTTTATGTTGCGCCGCAAATGGGATGCGACATAGCGGATGCGTATTTAAATGCCGAACTCGGCAGCGGTTATGAATGGTGGCACAATTTTTATGAGTTCCATAAACTTGCGATTGACGAGCTTGAGGCGTTTGATTACGCAACATATAAGAAAAACGGATTTAAGGTTGATAAGCTGGGCGATTATCCGTTAAAGCTTGAAACCAAGCCCGAGTAATAAAATTTGCGGCGGACATTTAACGTTATAATAAAGAAATTTTTAAGGGGCGGTTGCAGATTTACGCAACCGCCCTTTTAGCCGCCATATTTGATTTTTTGGCTTTTTGTTAATGGTTGAGGTCAAACCTGTAAATCATATTTATCTTATTTAAAAACCGTGTTCAATTGTCAAAAAAGCATTGATATTTCGGCGCGTATGTGTTATACTTAATTTTGTTATCAATAAAAACAAAATAAGAGTGAGAAACGTATGAAAGAAAAACGACAAAATCCCGAAAGGGTTTTTATAAACAGATATGAGCCATCGCCCGATATAGGCTTGAACGGCGAACAGGTGAAAGAACGCAGAGAAAACGGTCTTACCAACAAGATCGCCGCCGATAACGCATATTCTCTGCCCAATATTATAATAAAGAACGTTTTTACTTATTTTAACTTTATATTCTTTGTTTTTGCAGCGGTTCTTTTGTGGCATAAATCATATAACAACCTTGCTTTTTTGGGTGTGATATTCTCCAACAGCTTTATGGGAATATTTCAGGAGGTAAAATCGGCAAGAGAGCTGAACAAGCTCAATATTATGACCGCGGCAAAAAGTACTGTGATAAGAGACGGCAAAGAGATAAGCATAGACAGCGATGACCTTGTTCTCGATGATATAATCGTTTTAAAATCGGGAAATCAGATACCTGCGGACGCGGTTATCCGTGACGGCAGCGTATATGTCAATGAGGCGTTGGTTACGGGTGAACCCGATGAGATACAGAGAACGGGCGGCGAACGCCTTATGTCGGGAAGCTTTATAGTATCGGGAACCTGCCGCGCAAAACTTGACGCGGTTGGCGAAGAGGCTTTTGCCGCCAAAATTTCGCACGATGCAAAAAAGATGAAAAAGCGCAAACGCCCCGGAATGATGAGGTCGCTCAATACTCTTATTCGGATTATCGGAATCATCATTATTCCCTTTTCGGTTTTGATGTTTATGAGCCAACGCAGCAATCCGTTGCTTTCTCAAAAAGACGCGGTTGAAAACACGGTTGCCGCCCTGATAGGAATGATTCCCGAGGGACTTTATCTCTTGACAACGATTGCACTTTTGGCAAGTACGGTCAGACTTGCAAAGAAAAAAACTCTTGTTCACGATATGAAATGTATAGAGGCTCTGGCGCGTGTTGACATAATCTGTGTTGATAAAACGGGAACGATTACCGAACCCGAAATGGCAATGAATGAGGTTATACCTCTCAAAAACAATGCGGACATAGGGCAAAAGTTAAAAGACCTTGTATTTAATATGCAGACGGAAAATATCACTCTGGCGGCGATAAAAAAATATTACGGCGGCACAGCGAAAAGAGCCGCGGCGGAGACCAAAGAGTTTTCATCGGTTCATAAATTCAGCGCGGCTGCGTTTTCGGACGGGAGTGTATATATTCTCGGCGCGCCCGAAATTATTTTGAAAGACGAATATAAAAAATATGATTCGATGCTCAAAAGTCACCTCGATTCGGGTGAGAGAGTTTTGGTTTTCGGAGAGACGAACAGAGCGAAAAACGATAAAACTTTTACCGATTCGGCGGTTGTCGATGATATAGAGCCGCTCGCGTTTATAACTCTTTCGAACCCAATCAGAGAAAACGCAAAGGATACATTTGAGTTTTTTGCGGCACAGGGCGTTGAGGTAAAAGTCATATCGGGCGATAATCCTCAAACCGTTTCCGCTGCAGCGACGGCGGCAGGAATACAAAATGCAGATAAGTATATTGACGCATCAAAGCTCGGCGATGACGAAATTTCATCGAAAAAGATGCTTGATTATACCGTGTTCGGACGAGTAAGTCCCACGCAAAAGAGGACACTTATTCGCACGTTTAAGGCGGCAAAACACACCGTTGCGATGACGGGAGACGGTGTGAATGACGTGCTTGCGCTCAAAGAGGCGGATTGCAGCATTGCGATGGCGTCGGGCAGCGAAGCGGCATCAAACGTTGCCGATTTGGTATTGGTTAATTCGGATTTTGCCGGTATGCCCAAGATAGTCGATGAAGGAAGGCGCGTTATAAATAACATCGAGCGCACGGCGGCTTTGTTTTTGGTAAAGAACATTTTTTCGTTTATTATGACGCTGATAGCAATAGTCACCGTTTCGACTTATCCGCTCAAACCGGTTCAGATTTCGCTCGTTTCATCAATGATGGTCGGTATTCCGTCATTTTTCCTGGCTCTTGCGCCGAACAAGAATCTTGTGCGCGGAAACTTTCTTGCGAACGTTTTAAAAAGCGCCATGCCTGCGGCGCTGACCGCCGTAATATCGGCGGAATGTGCGCTGATTATTGCCGAGACTTTTAATATAGATTATGGTTCTTTAACAACGATGACGTGTATCATATATGCGTTTTCGGCATATATGATGTTATTTAAAGTATGTAAGCCGCTGAAATCGTGGCGCGGTGTGCTTTTTGCCGCCATGGGTATCGGATTTGCGGCGTGTATTGCTGCGATACCGTGGTTCTTTAACATAGTGCGGCTGAATGCGGCGTGCGTGATAATAACCGTTTTGATTATCATTCCCGTTTATCCTCTGCAAAGAGCGATTGAAATGATAATAGCAAAAATGTCACACAAGCAATAATCCGAACGTGTGTGAACAAACTTGGTATAAAAATCTGTGTCCGATGCTTGAAATATATGCGAAATTTATAGTGAAAAGGTGATTACAATGAAAGAATATTCCGAAAGGATAAATGAATTTGCCGAGATGATAAAAGAGAGCGAAAATGTTGTATTCTTCGGCGGTGCGGGGGTCTCGACCGAAAGCGGAATAAAAGATTATCGCAGCCGTGACGGTATATATTCGACCGTCAAAGATTACGGAACTTCGCCTGAGGAGATATTGAGTCACGACTTTTTTATGCAGAATCCGTCCGTGTTTTATAAGTTTTACGGTGAGTATTTTTTGGGAATATCCGCAAAGCCGAATGCGGCGCATACGGCACTTGCGAAGTTGGAAAAGCTCGGAAAGTTAAAAGCGGTCATAACTCAGAACATAGACAACTTGCATCAGCTTGGCGGAAGCCGAAACGTGATTGAACTTCACGGAACAACGCGGAAATATCATTGTATAAAGTGCGGTGCGGATTATCCGTTTGAAAAGGTGGAGGAACAGCGCGGAAAGATTCCGTATTGTGATGAATGCGGCGGTTTAATAAAACCTGATGTTACGCTTTACGGCGAAATGCTGAATCCCGATGCCGAACATTCGGCAATAGCGGCATTGTCGGCGGCGGATATGCTGATTGTGGGCGGAACATCGCTCGTTGTCTATCCTGCGGCGGCGTATTTGAACTATTTCGGCGGCAGGCATATTGTCCTGATAAACCGCGACGAAACGGCGTTTGATTCAAACGCGGAATTAATCTTTCACGAGAATATCGGTGGGGTCTTTAAAGACCTTATGCCCAAAATCGAAAAATAATAATCATACAGCGCATAAAAATTCACCCCGACACGGTATCCCAAATGCCGTGTCGGGGTGAGTGTTTATCCAATGTTATTTGCTCGGTTTTACGCCTTCCCAGTCTTTGAGAAAACGCTCGATACCAATATCGGTCAGGGGATGTTTTATCATCTGGCATATAACCTTATACGGAATCGTTGCGATGTGCGCACCTGCGAGGGCTGCGTCTGCAACATCCTCTGGGCTTCTTATGCTTGCGGCGATTATCTCGGTGTCAATGCCGTGAATATCAAATATTGATGCAATGTCACCGATTAACTTGTTTCCGTCGGACGAAATATCATTGAGTCTGCCGACAAACGGACTTACATATGTTGCGCCGGCTCTTGCGGCGAGCAATGCCTGTGACGGGCTGAATATAAGAGTAACATTGGTGTGTATTCCCTTTTTGGAGAGCCGCGAAACGGCTTTGAGACCTTCGGCGGTCATAGGAATTTTTATTACTATGTTCTTATGAATCTTTGCAAGCTCCAGCGCCTCTTCGACCATCTTGTCTGCCTCAAGGCTTATTACCTCGGCGGAAATGGGACCGTCCACAATCGTGGTGATTTCCTGTACGACTTCTTCAAAAATTCTGCCTTCTTTTGCGATAAGCGACGGGTTTGTCGTCACGCCGCATATAACGCCGAGGTCATTAGCCGCTTTTATCTCGTCTACATTTGCTGTGTCTATAAAAATTTTCATTTATTAAAACTCCTTTGTGTTTTATTATATTTAAAGGTTCATTGCCGCGATTGACAAAGCGGCATAATCACCCAATTTTTCACCAAGTCCCGCCGAAACAATTTTGCACGCTGTCCGCGGCTGTAAAAGCGCTTCTCTCTCGATGACCGATAATGCCGCGTCTTTTAATAGGTTTTCACATCTGAGATAGATGCTTCCGAGGATAATTGCGTCGGGATTTAAAATATCAATAATAATCGACAAACCAATACCGAGTTTTTTTCCGCATTCGTCAAAGACTCTCTTTGCATCGGCATCGCCGACCTGTGCGAGTTCGGCTATTTCCTTTGCGTTGATTTTCGGCATATACTCCGCATTTTTGCAATACGAAACGCATTTTCCCGATTGGAACGCCTCTTGGGCGTAAATCCTGCCTAAATTGGCAATGCCGCCGCCCGAGCAAAATCCCTCAAATGAGCCGGATTTTCCGAACCCTACCGGTCCGTATTCGCCGAGACGAATGTGACCGACTTCACCGGCGGTGTCGGTCGCACCGCTGTACAGCTTTCCGTTCAATATAAGGCCTGCGCCCAAACCTGTTCCGAAAGTTAGAAAAACAACGTTGTTTAAGCCTTTGCCGGCACCGTATTTCCATTCGGCGACAGCACAGGCGTTTGCATCATTCTGAAGATATGCGCGGCAGCCGAAACGCTTTTCGAGATATTCGACAACTCTTATCTCGTCCCAGCCGGGCAGATTCGGCGGCGAAAGAATTATTCCGCGGCGCGAATCGAGAGGCCCTCCGCACGATATTCCGATAACATCAAAATTTTCGGCGGATTCAAGTTCCTCTGCGGCGGCACACATACGGTCGAGCATTTCATACGGAGAAACGCTCAAATCTGTCGGCATTATCCTTTTATCTTTGATTTCAAGACAGCCGTTTTTTTCGATTCCGATGCTGACGGCGCATTTTGTCCCGCCGATGTCAAAACCAATCATAGATGTTCTCCTTGTCAAATTTATTTTATCCATAGAATATTATACTATTTTATAAAAGTATTGTAAATATGAATAATCTGTGTTATAATTAAGAAAATCAACACTTTTTGAAATTTATTAACGAAAAAGGGTGATATTTAAATGAGCGTTGAACCAAAAAATTCGCCGAATGACGGAATGGATAAGCGAACGGTCACATCGAGCGGAAAACCGGGGTATAAACGGCTTAAAGACATATCGGGCTTGCTCGACAGGCGCGGAATTATTATTGCGGACAGCTATCTTCCCAAGGGGACAAAGGTATCTTTGCATTGGCACGATTATTTTGAATACGAAATTATCCTTGACGGAGAGCTGAAACAGATATACAACGGCGAGAGCTTTGAGATGAGCCGAGGGTGGGCTTACCTTATGTCATATCATGATTGTCACGAGGTGATAGCGGCGGCGGATACGCGACTGCTTAATATACGTTTTAATGAAAATCCGCTGCCCGGTGAGATACTGAATTATATCACTGTCAAGCCGAACAGACTTATATGCGAGTTCGGCGAGGACGAAACAATATCGGTGATTTCGGCGATTGAGCGGCTCGGGCGCGAAATTTCGGGGACGGAGATTTTTCGCGATGTCATAAGCCGCGGAATTATATCGGAGCTTTTGATTATGCTGATTCGCCGAAGCGGCGGAAACGCAGATAAGTCCGTGTCGCGGCTGATTCAGCGTGCGGCGGCGTGCATAAATACCGAGTTCCGCGAAAAGATTTCACTTGAAATGCTTGCAAACCGATTTTCGGTTTCGGTGAATTATTTAGGTTCGCTTTTCAAAAAAAATATGGGGACATCGTTTAACGAATATTTAAACAATGTCAGACTCAGATATGCGTGCAGCCTTTTACAATCATCCGAATTGTCGGTCAAAGAGGTCGCGTTTGCATCGGGGTACAATTCAACGGAGTATTTTTTGTACATATTCAAAAAGAAGATGGGGATGACACCGCGCGAATACAAGACTCTGCATAAAAACGGCGGCTTTTGATAAAATTCAACATTAAAAACGCCGCAGTATATCGAGTTGATAGAACAAACACGGAAAAAACCGAAATGTTTTGGATATTTTATTCAATTTTGACATAACGGCACTGTATATTTTATCCGCTTTATATCTTGCGTTTTTTGATAATATATAGTATAATTATTAATTATGGTATATTTTTTATGAAATTAAAAGGATTACAGAAACGGGATGAAATTATGTCGGATAAAAATATGACGCTCGATGAGATAAGAGAGCTGGACAAAAAATACTATATGAATACTTTCGGCGAGAGAACACCGCTGTGTTTCACCGAGGGCAAGGGTATTGAGCTTACCGCAACGGACGGAAAGGTGTATAAAGATTTTTTCGCCGGGATTGCGGTGAATTGTCTGGGTTACGGCCACAAGCGTCTGACAGAGGAATTGTGCGACCAGGTATCAAAGCTGATTCATGTGTCAAATATATATTACGGAGAGTCACAGGCAAAGCTCGCCGAAACAATTGTTGAAAACAGCTGTGCCGACAGGGTGTTCTTTTGCAACAGCGGCGCAGAGGCAAACGAAGGCGCAATCAAGCTTGCGAAAAAGTATTTCGTTATGCGGGGGCATCCCGAAAAGCGTGAGTTTATAACGCTTAAAAATTCGTTTCACGGGCGAACTCTTGCAACGGTTGCCGCAACGGGTCAGGAAAAGTATCAAAAACCCTATAAGCCGCTTATTGAAAAATTCGTACACGTTGAGATTAATAACATCGATGAATTAAAGGCGGCGGTAAACCCGAATACGGCGGCGATAATGGTTGAGCTGATTCAGGGCGAGAGCGGCGTTCATCCGATGACGCGCGAATATCTCGATGCGATAGTCAATATCTGCAAAGAAAACGGCATAATATTTATCGCCGATGAAATACAGACGGGCATCGGTCGGTGCGGCGAACTTTTTGCGCACAACTACTACGGCGTTGAGCCTGATATATTTACGATGGCAAAGGGCTTGGGCGGCGGCGTGCCGGTCGGCGGCTTTGCCGCAAAGCAAAAGTTTGCGGACGCATTTGTGCCGGGCGACCACGGAACAACGTTCGGCGGTAATCCGCTTGCGATGCGTGCCGGATGCGTTGTGACGGACGAGCTTTTGAATAATGGTGTAATCGACAATGCGCGCGAGGTCGGTGGATATTTCTTTGAAAAGCTGAATGACCTTGCCGAAAAGTGCGGCAGGATTGCCGAGGTTCGCGGTGCGGGTCTTATGATAGGTATCGAATTTAACGATGATATTGCAAAGACGGCGGGCGCGAAGATGAGAGACAAGGGATACCTTGTCGGAACAATCGGCGAGAGGATATTCAGAATTGTACCGCCGCTTATCATAACAAAGGCGGATGTTGACGGATTTGTTTGTGCGCTCGGCGATGTATTGAATGAGTTATAGAAAATATATAAAATTTTAGGATAAGGAAGTATAACGTGAAAGTTCCTTTCACGTTATGCCTCCGGCGGATTTAATTGCCCGTGCAAAATTTTCTTCGCATACGCGAAGAAATGCACATGGGCGTAATAATCTCTTGTCATTCCTTGCCCTGCCGATAAGAGATATTTAATTTACTTTTTGTGCCGACGCAGGGCGGCGGAATGGAGATTATTATGAGTTTGGAACATTTTATAAGCATACACGATATTACAAAAGATGAATTTAATCATCTTATGGATTTGGGATTCAGGCTTAAAAAAGAGACAAAAATGGGGGTTGCGCATCCCATATTAAAAGGTAAGGTTTTGGGAATGATTTTTACAAAATCATCAACGAGGACCCGTATATCCTTTGAAACGGGGATGTATCAGCTCGGCGGGTACCCGATATTTTTAAGTTCGCACGATATTCAGCTCGGCAGAGGCGAGAGCATCTATGATACGGCGAATGTAATGAGCCGTTTTGTTGACGGAATAATGATAAGAACATACGCGCACCAAGATGTTCTCGATTTGGCGAGGTTCGGTTCTGTGCCGGTTATCAACGGTCTGACTGACCTTTTGCACCCGTGTCAGGTAATGGCGGATTTGATGACGGTATATGAGCATAAAGGAAAGTTAGAGGGCTTAAAGCTTGCATATATCGGTGACGGAAACAATATGGCGCACTCTCTGCTTTACGGCTGTGCAAAGGCAGGAATGGACATCGCTGTTGCAACACCGAAAAATTATGAGCCTGACACTGAGATTGTTGAAAATGCAAAAGAGGATGCGAAACAGAGCGGAAGCAGCGTTCTTGTAACATATGACCCCGAGGAAGCAATGGCGAATGCCGATGTTGTTTGCACCGATACATGGGTAAGTATGGGTCAGGAGGACGAAAAGGCAGAGCGCGTTAAGATATTCCGTGATTATCAGATAAACGGCGCGCTTTTCGCAAAATCAAAAGAGGACAGCATATTTATTCACTGTTTGCCGGCTTACAGAGGTTATGAGGTGACCGATGATGTAATTGACGGACCGCGCTCGGTAATATTCGATGAAGCGGAGAACAGACTGCACGCGCAAAAAGCGGTTATGGCGGCTGTTATGGGCAAAGTTTAAAATTACAAATTTAGATTATGAAATGAAGTGATATTAATGGAAAACAGCTTTTATGCGTTTGAGGTTAAGGCGGCGGCGGAAGAGGATATTCCGGCGATTCACAAAATAACGCACGATGCGTTTTTAAAGTATTGTGAAAACGCGGGTCTTGATTATAACATCGAGGCTTTGACCGAGACATATGATGATATAAGAAACGATATAAAAACAAAGAATGTTTTTGTTGTGCGCATCGATGATGAGCCTGTCGGGGCGGTAAGAATCGAGATTCTTCCGAATAACGAGGCGTATCTGAGCCGCTTTGCTGTGGCAAGCACCAACCGAAACAGCGGTATCGGAAAGATTTTGATGAGAGTCGTTGACAAGGTGATGAAACAAAACAATGTTAAGGTTTTGCGCCTGCATACCTGTTCAAAGGTGACGGCGCTTATCAGATTCTATTACGGCAGAGGTTTTTATATATCCGATGTTGATTACAGCCGCGGCTACCCGCGTGCCGAATTGATAAAGGAATACGAATAGATTATATTAAAGAGGAGATAAATATATAATGAAGATAAAACAGCTTTTCAGAGATGTTCCGGCGGACGGAACACAGGTCAAGGTAAACGGCTGGATACGAACGCTCAGAATTTCAAAAAACTTTGGATTTATCGAGCTTAACGACGGTTCGTTTTTTAAGAATTTACAGATTGTAATAGAGGCTGATTCGCTTTCGAATTTTGCCGAGGTTGCAAAGCTGAATGTCGGTTCGGCTCTGCGCGTTGAGGGAACATTGGTTCTTACCCCTCAGGCAAAACAGCCTTTTGAGATAAAGGCATCGGCAATCGAGGTTGAGGGCGCAAGCACACCCGACTATCCCCTGCAAAAAAAGCGTCATTCGTTTGAATATCTGCGCACGATTCCGCATCTGCGTCCGCGTACAAACACGTTTGCGGCAACGTTCCGCGTTCGTTCGCTTATCGCATACGCAATACACAAATTCTTTAACGAAAGAGGTTTTGTATACGTTCACACTCCGCTCATAACGGGAAGTGACTGTGAGGGCGCAGGCGAAATGTTCCAGGTTACAACACTTGATATGGAGAATCTTCCGAGAACAGAGGGTGGAGCGGTGGATTATAGCCGTGACTTTTTCAACAAGCGTACATCTCTCACCGTAAGCGGACAGTTAGAGGGCGAGGATTTTGCAATGGCGTTCGGGGATATTTATACATTCGGACCGACTTTCCGTGCCGAAAATTCAAACACCACGCGCCACGCCGCGGAATTTTGGATGATAGAACCCGAGATTGCTTTTGCGGATTTAGAGGATGATATGCGGCTTGCTGAGGATATGCTCAAATTCATAATAAACTATGTGTTGGAAAACGCCCCCGAAGAAATGAACTTTTTCAACAGTTTTGTCGATAAGGGACTTTTGGACAGGCTGCATAACGTTGTGTCAAACGATTTCGGGCGGGTGACATATACTGAGGCAATCGAGCTTTTGAAAAACAGCGGCAAGGAATTTGACTATCCCGTTGAGTGGGGCTGTGACTTACAGACCGAACACGAGCGCTATCTGACCGAAGAGGTTTTCAAAAAACCGATTTTCGTTACGGATTATCCCAAGGAAATAAAGGCGTTTTATATGCGCCTGAATCCCGATAACAAAACCGTTGCGGCTATGGACTGTCTTGTTCCCGGTATCGGCGAGATAATAGGCGGAAGCCAGAGAGAAGAGAGAATAGATATTCTCAAGGCGAGAATGACAGAAATGGGGCTTGATGAGGCCGATTACGGTCACTATCTTGACTTGCGCCGTTTCGGCGGAACAAAACACGCCGGATACGGACTCGGATTCGAAAGAGCGGTTATGTATCTGACCGGTATGGGCAACATTCGCGACGTATTGCCCTATCCGAGAACCGTTAATAACCTGTACTAAAATATGGCTTTGAGATAAAGGGTGAAAGATTATGCAGATATTCGGTATTGATTTATGGAGGATTATATTGTGCGCGGTTTTGATTACTCTGGTGATAAAGCGTGCAAATATAGTTGCGTTTTTCGGAAGGCTTAAATATTCAAAGGGTGATACGGACGGCGCACTCAAAATTTTTGCCGTTGCGGATAAGGTCGGAAACTTAAATGTGACAAACCAAGAGATTTACGGCTATATGCTTTTGCGCACGGGCAACCCTGACAGGGCGGAAACGCAGTTTCGGCGAATATTGCCTATGACAAAACGCGACAGCGCGGCAAGGTATAAGCTTAAAAACCTGCTTGCGCTGACATATTGGAAACAAGGTCATCTTGATGAGGCGATTGAGGAACTTGAAGAGGTCATCGATGCCGATTTTAAAACAACACAGATTTATCAGAATCTCGGAATTTTATATAATTTGAGCGGAGACACGGAAAAGGCGATAAAATTCAACCTCAAAGCATATGATTATAATGCCGATGATAACATAATAACCGACAACCTTGCGGATTCGTATGCGATAAGCGGTGATTATGAAAAAGCGGCTGAGATTTATGGTGAATTGATGTCGAGAGAGAACAAACCTGAATTCCCCGAGGCGTATTACGGTTACGGACGGGTTTTGTGCAAGCTCGGCAAAAAGAGCGAAGGAATCGAAATGATAAAAAAATCGCTCGATAAGCCCTTTTCGTATATGAGCGTAAAGGGCAAACAAGATGTCGAAAAAATGCTTGAAGAATATGAAAATTCCGATGGCGAATAAGACAGCATCATTGTTGGGGCATATACTAACGAAATATAATGAGTATTTGATGATAGAAAGGAATTTAAATTAAAATGAAAAGTCATTATTCAATGAAAATAGCGGGGCTTAAAAGGGATTTGCCCCTGTGCAGGGTAAACGATGAGCTTTATATTGCGGCGTTTATTATGTTCGGTGATGTCGAGATAACAAAAGCGTCGGCAAAAGAGCTTTTGTCAAAAGCACCCGAACACGATATTATGATTACCGCCGAATGTAAAGGTATACCCTTGTTATACGAAATGGCGCGTCAGTCGGGCGAAAATAACTATATCGTTGCGAGAAAAGCACCAAAGATTTATATGACGGACGTACATACCACTTACGTAAACTCGATTACCACCGAGAACCGTCAAACACTTTGTCTCGGCAAAGAGGACGCGCTTGCGCTCAAAGACAAACGCGTGCTTATTGTCGATGATGTAATAAGCACGGGCGAATCGCTCAATGCTTTGGAAACATTGGTCAAAGAGGTCGGAGGAAACATTGTCGGAAAGATGGCTGTTTTGGCTGAGGGCGAGGCGTCATTGCGTGATGACATAACCTTTTTGGAAACACTGCCACTGTTTGACAAGGACGGAAACGTCTTGCCGATTGGATAAGAAAACAATAATACATACAGATAAACGGAGATACATAATCGTATCTCCGTTTATCTGTTAAAATTTTCAAGACCTGAATACGCATTTACATTTTGAGGTATCAGCACAGGATGTATATGCTATCAGGAACATAAAACTTTCATCAAAGGCGCACGAAAGCTGTCTTGAAATGTAAGGGTCATAAATTTGAATTCATCGACTTTTTCGGTTTTGCATAATTTGGCGAATGATATACGGTCAAAGCCCTCACAATAGTTGTACTTATCCGCCGTATGCTTGGAAAAATCGGTAAAGTTGTCAAAAACGATAAAGTTTCCGAAAAATTTAGTATAAATTTCGAGAGCACTTGAAAAGCTCTGTTCGTAATCTACGTTTCGGCTGTCGTTAATGTAAGAGTTTACAATATCGCGTATGGCATAATAGGCATTTATAATGTCTTGGTTTTCCTTATAAGCCTCGGGATAATCCGCTTTGAATTTTTGTATAAGCCGGTGCGTTTCATCATCGCTTGTTGGGATGCTTGTGATTCCAAGCATTATCATAACGGACAGTGCCGCCGCAGATTTAAGGCAAAACATTATTCCGACATAGCTGTCTGCGCATCGCAAATATGTTTTATATAAACCGAAGCATTCCTTTGAAAGTTCGGAATATATAAAAAATTTGTAATCTCTCATGTTTTTGTTTGTTTTAAATAATTTAGAATGCTTTTTCATAAACTGGACTCCTCTTTATTTTTAATTATTAAAACTTCCGAATAATACATATGATTATAAAACAAAGAAACCATTTTAACCCTCTCCTCTCTATTTAGTTTTTCGGTTTAGGGGCTTAACCGTATTTATATTATACAATAGAGTGGGAAAAATTTCCATTCGTTTTATTTACAAAATTTAACATCTTTAAAATTATATTTTGGCATTTTATGACAGTAAATGGATATTTATTCATAAAAATACCAAATAATCAAATTTAAAATAAAATATAATCGAAAAACCGATTAATAGGTATTCGGATAAGGTTGTGCAAGAGGAGATTTTCGACCCTGTTCTGACTATCTTGACATATGGTGAGTTTGACGAAATTTTTGACATTATGCACGTCCGCCAAAAACCGCCGACTCTGTATATCTTTTCGGAAGATGCCGAGCATATAAGGGCGGCAACCGAACGGTTTAGGTTCGGCGGCGGTTGTATAAACGATGTGATAATTCACCTTGCGACAAGCGAAATGGGTGCATATCACGGAAAAACGGGATTTGATGCTTTTTCGCATCATAAAAGCATAGTCGACAAAAAGACAAACATTGACTTGCCGATTAGGCATCGCCCGTACAAAAAAGAATCGTATAAAAAGCTTTTAAAAAAGTTTATGGAATAAAAATGGCGGACGTTCGGATTTTAATCCGAACGTCCGTGTTTTGATAATACGTTATTTATAAATTATTTTGCCGATAAGCGAGAATATAAAAAATGCGATTATGTCCGCCGCAACGACCGTGCAGCCGACCGGTGAAGATAAAATTATTGATGCCGATATTCCGATTGCGGTACAGATTATCGAGAATACGGCGGAACATATGACAACCTTTTTAAAGCTTTTAAATATGCGCATTGCCGAAATTGCCGGAAAGACAATCAGCGCGGACGTAAGCAGAGAACCGGCGAGGTTCATTGCAAGGACAATAATGACCGCGCACACAATCGAAATCGCTGCGTTATAAAGACCGACGTTTATCCCTGTTGCCGCGGCAAAATTTTCGTCAAAGGTAACGGCAAAAATTTTGTCATATGCCGTGATAAACAGGACTATCACCGCAACGGATAAAATTGCGCACAGCTTGACATCGGTATTCGAAAGCGTGAGAATCGAAGTCGAACCGAAAAGAGTTCCGCACACATCGCCGTTTATGTTTGATGAAACCGGAAAGACGTTCATAAGCAGGTATCCTATTGCGAGAGTTCCCACCGACAGCATCGCAAGTGCCGAATCGCCTTTTATTATCGTCTTGCGCTCGGACGCAAGCAGCAAAATTGCGCACAGAACCGTGACGGGCATAACGACAATCATTTCATTATTAATTTTAAGCACGGTTGCAATGGCGAGTGCGCCGAACGCAACGTGCGATAGACCGTCACCCATAAAAGAATATCGTTTAAGAACGAGAATTACCCCGGCGAGTGATGAACACAGAGCAATCAAAATTCCGCATATAAAGGCATATCTTATAAACGGATAGCTGAAATATTCACCGAAAAGCGCGATTATATCATTCATTTTCGTTCCCCCCATTATCGGAATCATTCGAACATATCCGATTCATATTTAAAAATTTTTGGCACGGCTCGCTCTTTAAATAGTCGCACGTCCTGCCGAAAAACAACTGTGTGCCGGCGATATGCAGGATGTGGCTTGCGTATTTTATCGCAGCCGAAATATCGTGAGAAACCATAATAATTGTTGTTTTATCCTCGTTGTTGAGCTGCATCAAAAGGTTATACATTTCTTCGGTAACACCGGGGTCAAGCCCAGTTACGGGTTCATCAAGAACAAGCATTTCGTCCGTTGCACAAAGCGCACGGGCGAGAAAGACACGCTGGCGTTGACCGCCGGATAAATCCCTAAAGCTCTTGTCCGAAATATCAAGAATACCCATTCGTTCCATTGCGGATTTGGCTGTTTTCTTTGCCGCACCGTTATAAAACAGACTGCGTTTTGATGGCGAACAGCCCGACAGAACGACCTCTTTGACAGACGCGGGAAAGTCCTTTTGGATTTCTGTCTGTTGAGGAAGATACCCGATTTTTGAATTTTTGAGAGAGGGGCTTTCGATAATTTCACCGCCGAGCGGCTTAATCAGCCGCAGAATAGCCTTTATAAGCGTGCTTTTTCCCGAACCGTTTTCGCCGACTATACAGAGATAATCACCGCGGTTCACGCTGAAATTAATATTTTGAGTTACGGTTTTACCCTCATATCCGAGCGATAAATTTTTACAAGTTATTTGTACCATATCATATATCCTTTCGAAAGTTTTTCGGTTTTTGCGGCGGTTAATTTAAAACGCGCTTTAAAACATCGAGGTTTTGGGTCATTGCCGATATATATGTCAGACCGTTCGAAATGTCATTGTCGGTCACCCCCTGAAGGGAGTTGAGCGTAACGGTTTGTACGTCCGTGCGGCCGCTTGCTTTTATAACCGCCGATGCCGTTTCGCTTGTCGGATTGTCAGTTGTGACAATATATGACAGATTCAGTTCGTCCAGCTTGTTCGCCAAAGATACAACCGTTTTAAAGCTTGCCTCAGTTTCGGCAGAGCATCCCGGAAAAGCGGCGTGACAATTCAAGCCGTAATCTTTGGCGAGATACAAAAACGGAAATCTGTCGGCAACGATTATATTATTGTTCTTTGCAGAGTTGACGGTTTGGGTATATTCGCCGTCAAGTGCGTCCAAAATCATACAGTATATATTGGCGTTCGTCCGATATGTTTCGGCATTATCGGGGTCGATTTGAGCGAATTTTTCACCGAGAGCCGCGCATATCCTTTGAACGCGTTTTATCGAAAGCCAAATGTGTTCATCCGATTCGTCATAATCTTCATTGTCGGCGGATTCGCCCTCGTTATGATGATGTTCGTGGCTGTGCTTGTGTTCGTGTCCGTGAGAATCGCTTTCGATATTTAAATCGTCCTCGTTCAAGATACTGTCCGAAACGATATTCATACAGCTGAAACGGTCGGTTTTTTGAGCTGAGCTGTCAAGAATATCCTCGATTGATTCATCCGATGCTCCGCCGTTATAGATGAGCAATGCCGAATGGGTTATCCTAATGATGTCATTTGCCGACGGCTGATAGCTGTGTGCGTCCGCGCCGTTTTTAAAAAGCATTGAAAGCTCTATTTTATCCGTTCTTCCTATGATATTGCGCGCCCAGTCATATTGCGGAAAATCGGTGCATAAAACCTGTATTTTCCCGTTGCCGTCTGTGTCCGATGTGCGATAATCGGGCAAGGTACAGGAACACAAAAACGCCGCCGTTATTGCAAGCGTGATGACAAGCATAACAAGGCGTTGAATGCTGCTATTAAGTTTTTTGCATTTTAAGCGGTAAAATTTTCTCACGTTATATTTTCCTTATACAAATTATATTTCTTTGTCGAGTTCAACAGCGGCGGAGCTTGCAACAGACGCGCAATAGCCGCATACGGAACAGCTTTTGTCGCAATTCATCGTGTGCCGAGCAAAATCCTCGGGGATTTTTTTGTTCTCGATGATGCACGGATAGAATATGTCGGTATGGTTCGGTTCAAGCAGGTCGGTAACAGCACCGGTAAAGCTTTTGTCGATATAGGCGCGCAGAATTTTAATCGGGTTTGCACTCACCCGTGTCGCGAGCTTTGCCGATGTGAAATATTCGTCATAGAGGTGTATGTCCTCGGGACGGATAAAGTTTGTGTCACGGATAACCGAAACGCGGTTTTCGGGTTTTGTCAGAAATTCGCGGCAGATTCCGCGAAAGTCATATGCGTTGTCCATTTTTGAAATTTCGGCTTCATGGGCGACAAGGTTATCGTGAAATGTATGTGCCGAACAATAATTCAAACAGCCGCTGTTTGCCAGGATATAAAGACCCTTGCCGTTGTCGGCGCACCATTTCGAAAGCTCTTTTATCTTTGCCGCGCTGCGGTTAAAGTCGCGCTGCATATAAAAACTGTCAAAGTATTCCGAGACGTATTCCATTGCAATCGTTGTGCCAATCTTCATATTGACAGATGCGCGGACATCAATGCCGTCAAAATTCGAATGTATAAATTTTGCGATAAGCGGCGATGTCGTTGTAACGGACGAAAGTCCGAAATTTTCGGAAATATAATTAATTGTGTTTCCGATTTTGTTGAAAAAGCTTCGCGATTGGCTTTCTACGCCGTAACAGTTGGCGTTGAGCAAAAGGTTGAGCGCGATGCCCGACTTTGAGATATATTCCAAATCTCTGATTTGCCGCTGTTGTGCTTCCCACGGCAAAAGCTCATCGTTTTGCAGCATACTGCACCGTCCGTTTGCAATATCACCCCACGAAAAGTAAAGTTCGCTTATATGCTCTTTGTTTTGTACGATATATTCCATATATGTTTTGCCGTCATAAGAGCGTACATCCGTTATCTGATAACCGACAGAGTATTTCATTATGCCGCCTCCTTAAATCAATATGTAAACATAAACGACAGCCGTTAAAGCTGTCGTTTGATAAACTTTTTAAAGCTTGTCGAGAGTAACGGTCAGGCTTGACTCATCCCACCCGACCTTGTATCCGAGAGCCTCGGCGAGAAATCGTATCGGCAAATACGTTCTGTTGTCCGCGCTGTCTATATACGCCGCCGTATCCATAGTAACGGTCGTGACCGCACCCGTTTCAAGAGATGTGATAAAAAGCGAGTTGCTTCCGTTTTGAACATAAATCAAAGAGGTTGACGAGCCTATGCACGCCGCCCTTGAATTTGTGTCAAACCACACATCATACTTTAAAAATTCCGATACAAAGCGCACAGGAACAAATGTCCGATTGTCGCGTTCACTTATTTTTCCCATTTCGGGCGGAATTTCCGCAACGGTTCCGTCAATCACTATGCTGTCCGCCGCGGCATAAGCCGCACAGCCCGAATATATAAGTATCGCCGTAAGTACCGGTGTTAAAAATCTTAAATGTCTAATCTTCATAAATCCGACTCCGTTCGTTTTGCCGTGTTAAATGGTTTCTGTTTCAAAGACAGATTCCGTGTTTAGCCGACGGGGGTGTATACGGACGAATCCTCGGTTGCGTCAAGGCTTACGGTCTGACTTGCTTCGTCCCAGCCGACTGTGTATCCGATTGCCTCAGCCAAAAAGCGAATGGGAACATAAGTTCTGTCATCATCGCCGAGGAAAGCATTTGTATCCATTTGGATAATCTGTGCATCGGACGCGGTTAAAATAAACAGTTTGTTGTCGCCAATCGTAAGGAAGTACGAAATGCCCGTGTCAAGACTTGTCATAGTGACAGTGCTGCGTACTTCTTCGGTTTTAACACCTTCTCTTTCGGTAACATAGTTTGTTTCCTGATAATTAACGGTACAGTTGAGATATTCCATTATGAAACGAATGGGAACGAATGTTCTGTCATCGATTTCGCGAATCTGACCCATTTCGGTCGGGATTTCGACTTCGTTTCCGTTCATAACGATTCTCTCTGCCGCGGCAAATGCCGAAACGGATGATAAGAGCATACTTGCCGCCATTGTAATCATTAAAAGTTTCTTTTTGAATTTCATAGAAAGTTCCTCCGAATTCAGTGTTTTATTAAGTTTATTTTAACATAATATATGATAAAATTCAAGTATTTTTTTAAAATAGTTGAGATAATTTATGTTTTTAACGCCGCCGAATCGGGTATAATAAATTGCGATTATGTTTAATTTTTATGAACGCTCGACAACTTTACCAAAAAAGCCGCCGCTTTTATGTAAAATTTTTCGCTTTTGACATTGCATTTTTGACGGTTTTAAGGTATAATTATTATCAGTCGAACACAAAGACGCATTTGCCGTCCCGCGATGAGTATTATGTGCGTTTTTGGTTCACGGGCTCTTTTCGGAGTCGGAAGAAATCAAAAGAAAGAGGTAGAATAAGTATGGCAGAGATTAATTTGAGCAAGTATGGCATTAGCGGAACAACCGAGGTTGTTTACAACCCCTCATACGAACAGTTGTTTGAAGAGGAAACAAAACCCGGTTTAGAGGGCTTTGAAAAGGGTCAGGTAAGTGAGCTGGGTGCAGTCAACGTTATGACCGGTGTATACACGGGTCGCTCGCCCAAAGATAAATTTATAGTAGAAGACGAAAATTCAAAGGATACCGTTTGGTGGACTTCGGATGAATATAAAAATGATAATCATCCCGCATCACAAGAGGCGTGGAAGGCTGTTAAGGACATAGCTATCAAAGAGCTTTCGAACAAGAGATTGTTTGTTGTTGACGCGTTCTGCGGAACAAACAAGGATACCCGTATGGCAATCCGTTTCATAGTTGAGGTTGCATGGCAGGCTCACTTTGTTACAAATATGTTTATCAAGCCGACCGAGGAAGAATTAAAGGACTTTGAACCTGATTTCGTTGTTTACAACGCATCAAAGGCAAAGGTTGAAAATTATAAAGAACTCGGCTTGAATTCCGAAACAGCGGTTATGTTCAACATAACAAGCCGTGAACAGGTTATAGTAAACACCTGGTACGGCGGCGAGATGAAAAAAGGTATGTTCTCAATGATGAACTATTACCTGCCGCTTCGCGGAATCGCATCGATGCACTGTTCGGCAAACACCGATAAAGAAGGCAAGAATACAGCTATATTCTTCGGTCTTTCGGGAACAGGTAAGACAACATTGTCAACAGACCCCAAGCGTTTGCTCATCGGTGATGACGAACACGGCTGGGACGATAACGGTGTATTCAACTTTGAGGGCGGATGCTATGCAAAGGTTATCAACCTCGACAAAGAATCCGAACCCGATATATATAACGCTATTCGCCGTGACGCATTGCTTGAAAACGTTACTTTGGACGAAAACGGAAAGATTGACTTTGATGACAAGTCGGTAACGGAAAACACTCGTGTTTCTTACCCGATTGACCATATCGAAAACATCGTTCGCCCCGTTTCGGCGGCTCCGGACGCAAAGAATGTAATATTCCTGTCTGCCGATGCTTTCGGCGTACTTCCCCCGGTATCGATTCTTACACCGGAACAGACACAGTATTACTTCCTTTCGGGATTCACGGCAAAGCTCGCCGGAACAGAGAGAGGTATAACAGAACCCACACCGACATTCTCGGCTTGCTTCGGTCAGGCTTTCCTCGAATTGCACCCGACCAAGTACGCAGAGGAGCTCGTTAAAAAGATGCAAAAGAGCGGTGCGAAAGCATACCTCGTAAACACCGGCTGGAACGGTACGGGCAAACGTATATCAATCAAAGATACACGCGGTATCATCGATGCAATTTTGAGCGGCGCAATTCTGGACGCACCGACAAAGAAGATTCCGCATTTTGATTTCGAAGTACCGACAGAGCTTCCGGGTGTTGATTCGGCTATCCTCGACCCGCGTGACACATATGAGAATGTGGCAGATTGGGAAGAAAAAGCGTTGAATTTGGCAGGCAGATTCATCAAGAATTTTGCTAAATACGAGGGTAACGCAGCAGGCAAGGCTCTTGTTTCGGCAGGTCCTCAGAAATAATTTTAGGGCGAAATATAAAGCTTTAAAAACCAAAACCCAAAATATAACAGAGCCGAGGCGAATTGATTCGTCTCGGCTCTTTATGTACCGGTGTTTTTATATTGTCCGGATTTTGTGTGATGAGAAAAGATCAGCGGCAGAAATATCTTTTTTTGAATTGCAAAGGGGTGATGTTTTCCATACTCTTAAAAGCCCTGATAAAGCTGCACGCGTCATTGTATCCGATAAGTTCCGCAATCTTTTCTATCGAGGTGTTGTCCTCAATCAAAAGTTCTTTTGCGCGGTCTATTCTGCGTTTTTTTATATATTCGTGAGGGGTCATACCCATAATCTGTTTAAACTTGACCGAAAAATGACATCTTGAATAATTCAGCATATCCGCAAGCTTTTCCGCGGAGATTTCTTCCGCATAATTTTCATTTATGTATTCGCATATCGTATCAATGCCGCTTTTTCCCTTTTGGTGTCTTGTTAAAATCATTTCGTATACTATTCCGCAAATTCTTTTCGAAATTTTTGTCTCAAAAGCAACGGTTCTCGTTTTGCAATGAGAAATTATATCCGTGACGTATTTAAACAATATGTTGTTCCCCTCAAACTTGGCACTTTCGTCAAGGGAATATATATATTCATACATTTTGAAACTTTCAGACCCCGAAAAGTGAACATAATAAAAGCTCCACTTTTCATCACCGCTCGGATAATATGTATGGGGGTCAATACAATTTATAAGCGCGATTGTGTTCGGGGTCAGCTCATATATCTTTCCTCTGTATTCAAGTGTTCCGCATCCGCTGACCGTGTATAAAATCAGGATTGAACCGTTGTTTTTGCGCTCAATGAAAAAATCGGGATTACAAACAAAGTATCCTGCCCATTCCGCATAAAAATATATTTCGGACGCAATTTGGCTCGGTGTATTTGCGTATTTTTCGTATACTTCACAGCTCTCGTTTAACATTTGGAACATCTCCGTTCTAACAAAATGCTTATTTTTTAAAACATTTTAAAATTGAAACTTTTGTTTTGTAATATTATAATATCAATATAAATATTTGTCAAGGAGAAATTCTTATGAAAAAGAGTGAATATTGCATACTCGACTATGATAAAAAACGTAAAAAATATTCAGAATACGGCGGTTGCCGTTCGCCCTTTGAGATAGGAATACCGCTTGTCGATATGTCGAATAAGACTGTCGAACAAATATACTATTTTCGCTGGCATACATATTGCAAGCATATAAAGCCGACAGAGGACGGATACGTTATTACCGAGTTTTTGCCCGATGTGCCGTGGTCGGGAAAGCACAACACGATTTGCTGTTCGGCAGGGCATCACTTTTATGAGGGGCGATGGCTGTACAACCGAAAATATCTATCGGACTATGCCGAATTTTGGTTTACCGAGGGCGCAAAGCCGCGGCTTTACAGCTTTTGGAGTGCGGATTCGATTCTTGCATTATGTAAGGTTACGGGTGACCTGACCGTTGCACGAGAGCTTTATAACGGCATTAAAAATAATTGGCTTGAATGGGAAAAAACGAATATGAGAGAGTGCGGACTTTTTTATCAAATCGATGACCGTGACGGAATGGAGTTCTCCGTCAGCGGAAACGGTTATCGTCCGACGATTAATTCATATATGTGCGGCGACGCACTTGCAATTTCACAGATTGCAAGACTGTTGGGAAAAGAGGACGAGAGCGGACTTTTTTATGATAAATATTCCAAGCTTAAAGAGCTGATAAACACAAAGCTGTGGAATGCTGATGCGGATTTTTATATGACGCTCGCAGAGAACGGAAATTACGCGTTTTCGGGTGTTCGTGAGGAAATCGGTTATATTCCGTGGTATTTTAATATTCCCGATGATGAAAAGACGGTTGCGTGGCGATTTTTAAATGACGAAAAATATTTCAAAGCGCCGTTCGGCCCGACCACCGTTGAGAAAAATCATCCCGAGTTTATGCGTGAACATCCGCACGATTGCCTTTGGAACGGACCGTCATGGCCGTTCGCAACGTCACAGACCCTAACCGCGCTCGGTAATCTTATCAGCAATTATAATCAAACGCTTATGAAAAAATCCGATTATTATGACCTGGTTGATACATACGCAAAATCACAATATTTAAACGGAGAACCGTTTATCGATGAAAATATCGACCCGTTCACGGGGGCGTGGGCTGTGAGAGAGCGTCTGCACAGTCAAACACCGCTTCCCGATGATGCGGAACGCGGCAAGGATTATAATCATTCGACATTTTGTGATTTGGTCATCGGCGGTCTTGCCGGTGTCAGACCGAGCCTTGATTCGACCGTAACCGTAAATCCTTTGTTCGGCGAGGATGACCTTGAATATTTTTGTGCGGACGGAATATTATATCACGGTCATTATATTACAGTTGTTTGGGATAAAACGGGCGAGCGTTATAACAGAGGGCGAGGTCTGACGGTATTATGCGACGGCGAAACGGCAGGGACAATGCCTGTGCCGAGCGCAGTAAAATTCAGCATATAAAGAGAGGAATACAAATGGATAATTTTAAGAAATATGAAAATAACCCTGTTTTGGGAAATCCCGAACTCGGAACCTGTTTTGACATTTATGTGACGCGCCGAAACGGCAGATACAGAATGGATTTTTCGTGGCGGCCGAAAAAATCGCTTGCGGTGACTTTTTCGGATGACGGTATTAATTGGGAATCGCCGCAAATCACCCTTGAATATAATGAGGACAGCGGCTGGGAGGATAATATAAACAGAAACTGTGTGATTGAACACAACGGAAAATATATGATGTGGTATACGGGTCAGGCGCGCGGTCACAGCTTTATCGGCTATGCCGAAAGCGCGGACGGAATTCATTTTAACCGCGTTATGAACGAGCCTGTTATGATAAGCGAGTATCCGTGGGAGGGCTTTTCGGTAATGAATCCCTGTGTTATATATGACGAGGAGCGATTCAAGATGTGGTACGCGGCAGGCGAAACCTTTGAGCCGAACGTTCTCACATATGCCGAAAGCACAGACGGTATTCATTGGAAGAAGTCCTTAATCAATCCGATATTTACAAAAGACAGAAAAAATGTCTATGAACAAGATCGAGTTGGCGGCTGTCAGGTTATTAAGACAGAGGATATGGGCTATATTATGTTTTATATCGGCTATGAAACAATAGAAAAGGCTCAAATATGTATGGCGCACTCGGATAACGGAATTACAAAGTGGAAAAAGTCATCGATGAATCCGATTATAACCCCCGATTCGGGGGAATGGGATGCGGACGCGTGTTATAAGCCGTCGTTTCTTTGGAACGAAAACGAGAATAAATGGATGCTCTGGTACAACGGCAGGAACGGTTTGAATGAATTTGTAGGCTATGCGTCAAAGGGCGGCAGACAGCTTTTTGACTGAGTCGAAAAACGACCGTGCAAAGCAGTATTAATCATAGAATATGGTTCGTTTTTAATTATTATATAGTCTTGCGGAGCGTGTGTTAAGTGTGTTATAAATATTATAAGATAAACTTTATATAAGATAAACTTTAATCGTTTATACAAAATGCACAACTAAAATTTTTGGTTTTGAATAATATAACCAAAATAGTATTTAAATTAAAAGTTGGGGAAAAGATTTAATGTGTTAGAATACAGTTTTATATTTTCAAAAAGATGCAGCCGAAGTAAGAATCAACCGAAAAGAGGATAAGCAAACAGTACCAAATGCCAAGAGGTAAGGAGGAAAAAGTAATGGAAATCAAAAAGGTTATCGCCGCGGTTTTAAGCGTGGCAATGCTGGTCGGAACGGGTGTTGCATCGCTTGCCGCCGCAGAGAGGAACGGTGTTTCGTTAACGCTCAATTCGGCGGACGCCGATGCAATCGAGGGTCAAATTCAAATCGTGTCAAACGGCGGCGACAGAATCAAGTCGGGCTATACTCTGTCCGTTTCGGATTTGAACAACAGCGGTGTATGTGCGGCAAAATCCTCAATTACATTCTATGTTTCATCCGATAATGCAAATTGGACGGCAACAGAGACCACGGGTGACACCTACACAATCACAAACGATATGGCGAACAAGCAAATCTGTGCGGTTTTGACGAATAATTCCAACGTTAAATATATCTCGAACACCGTGACGGTCGGCGCGAATCTCAAACACGTACTCGCGTGGGATAAATCCGCCGTCGGGGCAACGCCCGATTCCAAACCCGAGAATAAAGTTGTATTCACCGACGGCACTAATAAGTCAAAAGAGCTGTTGCTGCTGCACAGCGACGCGGACAAATCATTTTTTGCCGCCGAGCCTGTTTCGGGGTTAAAAATATATGATGACAGCGAGAAAAGACAGATATTTAAAACCGATGATGAAAACAGCGTTCTTTGCAAAATGAACAAGACCGATTTTATCACGGCAAATATTATGCCCGAGTCAATGCAGGCATACCTGCAAAGCACAAATTGGGAAACAGAGGCTGGAAACCCGAATTTCGGGTCGGATTATTCGAATATGCAAAACGATACCGTTATCAATGCAAAGACGGCGCCGATAAGCGTAAACGAATATAATACATATGCCGACATAATCGGTTACAATAAAGGTATTGCGCTCAGAACCCCCACCGAGACGGTAGACAGTACCAAAGGCACATACGGTTGTTTTGAGGCAATTCTAAAGAGCGGCGGAAGACAGTTTTTGACAACAAACGGAGCGGCATATCCGATTGTTCCCGTGTTTTGGGTCAGCAATGACATTTTTAAAAACGTTAAAGCTGAATCCGCAGGGGCGGCGGTAGTCGCAAAAATCCTTGAGACGGGAAACAGCGGCGGACTTTATACGGACGATGAATGGGGTAATTTCGATTTCGGAGGTATCACAGGTAGGGAAGACGTAAAGATTAATATTACGTCAAACGGCGGAGAGAGAATCAAGTCGGGATATACTCTGACTGCGGCGAATAAAGATGATACGGAGGATATAACGGGTACGGCTCAAAAGATTGCTTATTTTGTTTCCGACAGTGGTGAACAAGGCACGTGGGAAATGGCAGGAACGGCCGAAAACGGCGCAAAGTTCACGCTTTTGAATTCGCACGCGAATAAGTATGTGATTGCGGCGGCGAAAATGCAGGACGGAACAAAGTACATTTCAAACTCGTTGCTGACAGGCGAAAACTTATCATATCTCGGCGAATGGAATCAACCGCCGACAGGTATGAAAGAACACGTGGACAGAAACGACAGGCTTTATTTGGATGTTGACGGTTTCAGAGGAATCGGATATACGATGCTCGATTCGGACGATGCCAGCATATTGCTGCTTAGTGATTCCGTTGAGGATAAAACGCCGATATATCTTGATTCATCGGACAAAACGAAGCTGTATCAAATTTATGATTCAAATGATGAAAATTCAATCGCGCATCATATCAATACCGATGAATTTATAAAGCAATATATTGCTCCCGATGGTTATGAGCGGTATATAAACCGAACGTATTGGGAAACCGAGGCCGGATATACGGATAAAATGACAAACGATACGGTCGATTATTCAAAGATTGCTGTTCCGAGTGTGACGGAATTATACAAATATGCGGATAAAATCGGCTCTCGTGACGGAAATTCAATCAGAACGAGAACGCCGCTGAATAAAGAAAGCACGATAGGAAATTTTAAATACCTGCACCCGACATCGGGGATTCAATATCTTAAGTCATTCTCGACGTATTACCCGCTCAGAGTTGAGGCGCGTATCAACAAATCGATGTACAAGTATGTAAAGATTGACGCAATCAATACAGGCAGCGGTGTTCTTGCCGCGGTTGGCTTTCCCGAATTATTGACGATTGACCAAGCGAAGGCATTGGGATATTCGGGCAGAGAGCTGATAAAGCTCGGATATTTTAAGGATAAAAATCTGATTTACACATCGCTGAACGGTATTTCGTTTGACGGAACAAATGCAACGATAGATATTGCGGCGTCAAATCCTAAAGATGAAAGTACGGACGCAAAAATTATCTGTGCGGTATATGATTCGGATAACAGATTAAAACTTATCAAAGAGGATAATATAACCGTTGCATCGGGCGAGAGCGATGCCGAAAAGACAATCGCGCTCTCGGGCGTTGAAGAGACGGATAAGATAACGTTTTATTTTTGGAACAACGGACAAAATTTATATCCCGTCACCGACAGCTATAGCTATGTCGTGCCGGGCGAGATAAGCGAATATTCGCTTTTGGACGCGAATGTCGCGGAGAACAATGTGCGTATCTGCGGCAGAGGCGAAGTTGTTGATTATAAGGCAGACGAAGATGCCGCGGCGGTCAAAACGCGAACTTTTAACTGGACAAATTCCGGATTTGAATTTGAGTTCACGGGTATCGTTGCAAGCGTTTATGTTGACAAATCTTCTTATGACGACAGCGTGACAAACGGTAACTATTTCAATGTTGTGAGCCGCTGTGAGCCGAACGGAGATGTGTCGGTGAACAGAATTAAGCTTAAACAGGGTTGGAACGAGATATTTAAAGCTGATAAAAAGGGAACGTACACAATAGCGCTAAAGCGTTCGTCAGAGGCATCGCGCGGAACAATCGGAATAAGCAAAATCCGTACGGACGGAGAGCCGAGAGCAACGCTCGCTAAGGCTAAAAAGATAGAGTTCATCGGCGACAGCTTTACAACAGGTTATGCAAATTCGCCCGAGCTTTCGTATTCAAAATCGTTCTGTGCGCAGAATTCCGATAACTATAATTCGTATACGGGGTTTGTCGCAAGAGAGTTTGGTGCGGATTATAACGTAACGGCTTATGAGGGAAAAGGCGTGTATGTGAACAGCGACGGCAGCACCGATTGCACTATGACCGACCTGTTTGACTGTGCCGATGTATATGTCGGCAATACCGACTTAAATATGTCAACGCGTACAAAGTGGGATTACGGCAAATTCGTTCCGCAGCTCGTCACCGTTTTTCTGGGTGAGAATGATATGTACGGTTCGAAAAAGGTTGAAAACGTTGAAACGGGTTTTGCACAAAAATATGCTGTGCTTTTGGATAAAATCAGGACGGCGTATCCGAATGCAAAAGTATTGTGCATAGCAAGAGAAAAAGGCGGATACCCTGAATTGGTTCGGCAAGCGGTGACAGACCGGGGCGGCGAAAACAACGGATTTTATTATTTGGAAATAAAGAACTTTTCGGCATCGAGTATGGGGCATCCCACGGTTGATGAGGACAGAAAAATCGCAAACCGGATAATCGAGAAAATAAATACAATGGACGGATTATGGAATTAATTTTTATCGGACGGAGAGGAGAGATTTGAAAAATCAGAGACCAAGACGGAGTTGCGCCGCATCTGCCGCATATTGCGGCAGACGTTTGGCGGCGGAAATTTAAAAAAGGGTGGCAAAAATATCAAATACCAAAAGGTAAGGAGGAAAAAGTAATGGAAATCAAAAAAGTAATCGCCGCGGTTTTAAGCGCGGCAATGCTGGTCGGAACGGGTGTTGCATCGCTTGCCGCCGCAGAGAGGAACGGTGTTTCGTTAACGCTCAATTCGGCGGACGCCGATGCAATCGAGGGTCAAATTCAAATCGTGTCAAACGGCGGCGACAGAATCAAGTCGGGCTATACTCTGTCCGTTTCGGATTTGAACAACAGCGGTGTATGTGCGGCAAAATCCTCAATCACATTCTATGTTTCATCCGATAATGCGAATTGGACGGCAACAGAGACCACGGGTGACACATACACAATCACAAATGATATGGCGAACAAGCAAATCTGTGCGGTTTTGACGGATGATTCCAATGTTAAATATATCTCAAACACCGTGACGGTCGGCGCGAATCTCAAACACGTACTTGCGTGGAATGCTAAGGCTGTCGGTGCAATTGAAAAGTCAAAAGATGCGAACAAGGTTGTCTTTGTTGACGGTGACGGCAATAAATCAAAGGAATTGCTGATGCTTGAATGCAGCACTGATAAAACATTGTTTGCAATGTCTGCCGTTTCGGGACAGATGATATATGAAAATAATGACGAGAGTGATGTTTATGATAATATAGTTGATGATAAAGGAAATCCTGTGAAGAAACGTCATCAAATAATCAGCACAACTGACCCTAAAAGCATATTCTATAAAATGAACCAAACCGACTTTATCACAAATAAAATTATGCCTGTATCAATGCAAGCGTATTTGCAAAACACAAATTGGGAAACCGAGGCGGGAAATCCGGATATTGATTCCGAATATTCAAATATGCAGAACGATACGGTTATAAATGCGATGATAGCGCCGATTAGTGTGAATGAATATAATACGTATGCAAGTATAATCGGTTATAATGATGTGAAAGGTATAATGCTCAGAACCCCTTCGGTGTCAAAATCAACAGGCAAAAATGGTTCGGTCGGCAAATTTGAAACCATTTTAGTAGGAGGAAGCCTAAATTATAATAACTCATACTCGACATATTATTCAATGGTTCCCGTATTTTGGATGAGCAACGATATATTCAAAAATATCAAGGTTGAATCAGCAGGCATAGAAGTAGTTAAAACGATTCTCAGTCTCGGAAACGAAAACGGACTTTATACAGACGCCGAATGGCAAGAATTTCAAAATAGAGCGAACGCTTTGCAATTCGGCGAAATTAACGGCACAGAGGCCGTGAAACTTAATATTACGTCAAACGGCGGCGATAGAATCAAGTCGGGATATACCTTGACCGCGGCGAATAAAGATGATACGGAGGATATAACGGGTGCGGCTCAAAAGATTGCTTATTTTGTTTCCGACAGTGGTGAACAAGGTACGTGGGAAATGGCAGGTTCTGCCGAGGAGGGTGCAAAATATGTACTGCTTAATTCTCAAGCAAATAAGCGTATTATTGCCGCCGCAAAAATGGAGGACGGCACAAAGTACATTTCAAATCAGCTGACAGTGGGCGAGAATTTAGCCGCAAGCCCCGGTGTATGGGGCAAGATACCCGAAATAACCGAGGGCGAAAATAATTATGTTATGAAGGCGTATGCCGATAAGACCGACAGATTATATTTGGATATTGACGGATACAACGGAATAGGTTATACTATGCTTGACGCGGATGAAAACAATGTCTTGCTTTTGAGCGATGCACTGGATAATACCCCGACTTATAAAAATCCCGATAACCCAAATCAAAAATATCAGATTTACGATTCAAACGATAAAAACTCGGTTGCATATTATATAAACCAAAAGTCGTTTATCAATAACAATATTGTTCCGAGCGGCTATGAGAATTATATAAACACAACCGCGTGGGAGACCGAAACGGGGTGCCGCGATAAAATGGTAAACGATACGGTTGATATTTCAAAGGTTGCCTTGCCGAGTATGACAGAATTATATAAGTATGTTGACAAGATAGGGTATCGCGACGGCGGTTCGGGAATCAGAACAAGAACGCCGTTCGGAAGTTTAATAAGAGAAGAAGCCCACTTTAAAAATATTCTGCCGGATGGCGGAATGCAAAATCTTGAACCGACCTCGACTTTTTATCAGTTCAGAGTTGAAACGAGTATCAATAAGGACTTATATAAGCATATAAAGCTTGACGCAATCAATTCGGGGGTTGATGCTCTTGCCGCTGTTGGCTTCCCGGGATTGTTATCGATTGGTGAGGCAAAGGCATTGGGATATTCCGATGACGAGCTGATAAAACTTGGATATTTTGACAACAAAATTTATGCGGCGCTCACAAACATTTCCGTATCGGGGAATGATGTGCTGATTGATGTCGCAACATCGAACCCCAAAGAGAATATAGACGCAAAAATTATCTGTGCGGTCTATGATTCGGATAATAGACTAAAGTTTATCAAAAGTGATGATGTAAGCATTGCGCACGGCGAAAAAAATATCGAAAAGACAATAACACTTTCGGACGGAATAGGGTCAACCGACAAGGTTGCATTCTATTTATGGAAGGACGAAACCAATATTTTGCCGATTTCCGCAAAGATTTTCGGTGCGGAAAAGAATACCGTTCCGATTGCGACGGTCACAAGCTTAACGGAGATTCCGTATAACAACAGCATATTTGAGTATAACGGAAGGTGGAAAGAGGATGCGGCAAACGGATATATGATTGGTAACTGGGCATATCCTTATGTTGATTTTTCAGTTAAAGCAACAAGGCTTGTACTTAACTTTGGTGATGCAACCCCAAAGGCAATAAAGATATACATAAATGACAAAGAGGTGTGGGCGGATGCACAGTCGAGCGCGTCAAAAACGGAGGCAATCGATATTTCGGAATATCTCGCAAGCGGAGTAAGCAACGTAAGAGTTTTTGACAATGCCGAAACATTGCCGATGAACTTTAAAGGTATCACGGTGAATGAGGGTGCGGAGGTGCTGAACCCTAAGCAAAGCAGAGGAAATATGCTGTTTATCGGCGATTCGATTTCGTCCGCTTCGTACAGTTATACATATACTTTGCCGCTTGCCCTCGGAATGGATAACACGAGGATTTCAAAATCGGGTATCGCATTCCTTGACGGAAATTACGCCGGGGCGGTGAGAGACGGAGTTCTCGGTATGCAGACAAAGTTCAAACAGATGCAGACCCTCGACAAGGGAACGGACGCATACGATTTTGCAAATGATGATAAGTTCGATTTTATTTTTGTGAATATCGGAACAAACGATGTTTATAAAAGTTCGGACGGCTCAGTTGATAATATCGATAGGTTTAAGACAAAGTACAAGGAATTTATAAACTTTTTGTCCTCGACTTATACAAAGGCAAAAATAGTGGTAATCAAGCCGGTGCGCAAGAGCAAATATTGGGCGTATGACGAAACAAACAAAACAAACGCATATTGGCGCGCTCAAACCTTTGACTCGATAGGAGAGACAATCGGCAAAGGTGAGTACGGTGAAAATGTTTTGTATGTTGATACAACCGAATGGGATATTGATATTAATGACATCGACAATATACACCCGACGGTTTCGGGTCATGAACAGATTAAGTCAAAGCTTATCGGATTTATGACGGAAAATAATTTAATTTAAGTAATTGTTTTTTCGGGGGTTAATTTTTAGCCTACGAAAAAATGCATTATTAAATGAATTTATCTTTTGAAGATTCGGAGGAAGGATATTCTATGAAGAAATACATCAGTGCATTTTTAAGTTTAATAATGACAATTTCGGGTGCGGCGGTTTGTTTCGCCGAAGAGACGGCGGTCGGCGTGATGGCAAACGGCGGCAAGAGTATTTCACAGCCCTTGAAATGGGGTCAGGCCGCACCGAATGCGGTCGAGAAATCCCCGGATAAGAATAAATTTATTCTGACGGATGGAGAGAACGGCACAAAAGAGCTGACCTTGCTTGACGGACAAGACGGCAAGGCGTTTGTGCTTGCGCCGAGTACCGGTCCGATGGCTTTTTATGACGATTCATCTGCACAGTTTCAAATTATCGATGTCAATGACCCAAAGAGCCTGTTTTATAAAATAAATCAGGACGATTATATAACGCAAAACGTCCTGCCTTTATCCATGCAGGAATACCTGATTGAAACAGGCTGGGAAACAGAGGCGGGATATTCGGGGCTTGACGCGGAACATTCAAATATGCAAAACGATACGGTAACATATTCAAAGACCGCAATACTCAGCCAGAGCGAATATTATGATAACGCCGACAAGATAGGGTATAAGGACGCAACGGGTCTGACACTGCGCTCACCGGTTACAACCAATTCAAAAAAGATGCTGCAGATGATAACCACAGCCGGAAAATTGGATTATGTTGATACATATTCGGCGTATTATTCGACACGGCCGTGCTTTTATTTGAGTTCCGAAATTTTTGGAAAGTATAAATTGGTGTCCGCCGGTGAGAATGTCATTAAATATATAAGCAATACATATTGCGTTCCCGAGCTGTTGGAAATTTATACGAAAGAAGAACTTGAAAGTTTGGGCTTCGGCACGGATTATCCGATAATCGAAAACTTAAAGATAAGCGGAAATAATACGGTCGGTTCGACCCTTACGCCCGTTTATGATTATTCGAATACGGGCGGCGTTGCCGAGGGCGAAAACGTTTATGAATGGTACAGAACGGGTTTGGACGGACAGGCAACGAAAACAAACATAACCTCAAAAAATTATACCGTTTCAACGAGCGATATAGGATGCAATATATTTTGCACCGTTATTCCGTATGACGTGAATAATTCAAGAGGGTATAAGGCTAACTCGGTACGGTCGGATGAAATATCGGCGGACGGATTCAGCGTTTCGTTTGACGGACTTACCCTAAACGATGACGGAACGGCGGAGATTACATTTAATTTCGGCAATATGAATGGCGAAAATGTGATTGCGGTTTTAGAGGTGTTTGACGGATATAACACGGTCGATTCGCAGGTAAAAGAGATAAGCCAAAACGGAACGCTGACGCTATCGGCCGAAAAGACGGCGGATAACGCTTATGCAAAGGCGTTTGTTGCGGACAAGAACACAAATAAGATATGCGTTGTTCTGACAAAGAATTATAAGCGAAAGCCTGCGGCCGAGATACAGGATAAAGACTATTCGGCGGAATACGATTCGGATAACCGAGTGTATGTGCTGAGCGGTGTTAATCCAAGCGTCACCGCGGCATCGGTATATATTGAACTAAAAAAGACGGGCGAACAAGAGCCTGTATACAGAACCTGTGAATTTGTTGACGGCGGAAAGCTTTTGATGTATTTCAAAATGCCCGATTCGGAGACATCGGGCGATTATACAATAGAAATTTGTTCCGATAAATTATCAGAACCTGTCACGGTTGAATTATACTACAGCTCGATACAAAACAAGGCAAGCATTTTAGAAACGTTAAAGAATGCAAAAACGAGCGGCGAATATGCGGAAATTTTCTCTCAAAAATTGAGAGAGCTTGAAATAAGCGATAAATATGTGTCGGCGATGGATGTCGGAGGATTTGAATTTATCGGGGCGAGCCTGCTCGGAAAGGAGTATTCGACCGATACGATAAATGAATTTTACAAAGATGTCGCGGTATACAGTGCGTGTTATAATCTTTCGCATTCAAAGACGGGCAAAGATGCAATGGAATGTGCTGATTATTACCGCGATAAGATAAAGCTTGACGAAAACGTGCTGTACGGTGACTTTGCGGCGCTGGATAACGGGGATAAAACAGAGGTCTTTTCATTGTTTAACGGCAAGAAGATAAACAATCCGACCGAGCTAAGCGGTGTGTTTGAGGAATGTGTGATTCTGACAAAAATAAACGGCGCGGAAAGTTACGGTATGCTCAATAATTATCTGATAAAATACGAAACATACCTTCCGTTCAGCTTGAATGACTATAAAGCATCGGACACAACGGCGGCGTCAAGGTATCTTTTTAAAACAAACACGGGGTTCAAGACGATGGAAGAGCTGAAAGGCGGAGTTGCAAAAGCGGTATACGAATCCGCAAAAAGCAGCGGTTCGGGTTCGGATTCAGGCTCGGGTTCAGGTTCAGGCTCGGGGTCAGGCTCGGGGTCAAGTCCGATTAAGAAAATTGAGGTTGACAATACGGAAATATCGAATCCCGTAAATCCCGTTTCGATGTTCGGTGATGTTTCAAAATCGCATTGGGCATATGAGAGCATTTTGACTTTAAAGAAAAACAAGATAATAAGCGGAAACGAAAACAATCTTTTTGAACCCGAGAACAATATTACAAGAGAAGAATTTATCAAGATGACAGGTATAGCCCTCGGTATAGTTGACGATGACGCAGAGTGCGAATTTGACGATGTTGGCAAAGACGATTGGTGTTATAAATATGTTGCATCGGCGAAAAAGCACGGTATTGCAGAGGGTGTTGAAAAGAACAGGTTCGGCACGGGCGAGCTTATCACAAGAGAAGATATGGCGGTTATAATTTCAAGGGCGTACAATCTGACATCCGAGGACAGCGCCTCTTTTAAGGATGAAAGCCTTATATCGGATTATGCAAAGAGGGCTGTTGCGGCGTTGGCGAACGAAAAAATCATTAATGGTTTTGAGGACGGAACGTTCAGACCGAAAGCCTTTGCCACAAGAGCAGAGGCGGCAAAGATTATTTGCGGATTGATTAAATAAAAAGAGAGGTCACTGTAATATGAAAAGAATAATTTGTCTTATCTTGGCGGCGGTTATGCTGATTGCGGTTCAGACGGGCTTTGCGGCGGATGGCGGCGGCTCCGGTAAAGAGATAGAAATACTGAATTCAATCGGAGTATTCGACGGTCTGAACATAACCTTTACCGATTCGGCGGCTATGAAAAGAGCGGACTTTTTGGAGACGGTTATGCACCTTTACACGGGCGGAAATCATCCGAGTGCACAGAATGATATTATGTTTTATGATGTGCCCGACGGCGCATCATATAAATGGGCGGCGGACGCGGCTTTGACACTCGGTTTTATCTCGGGACACGATGACGGAATGTTTATGCCGAATGATACAATATCGTATTTTGAGGCTTTAAAAATCATTGTTTGCGCATTGGGGTATAAACCGGTGGCAGAGGCGAACGGCGGCTTTCCGTCCGGATATGTCTCGGCGGCAAACAGAATCAAAATAGGATTTAGCCCGAGCAACCCCGACGGGATAACTATGGGTGATGCCGCAAGACTTATTTTAAACGCCCTGAACACCGAAATATTAGAGTTGAGTTCGTTCGGAAACGATTCGGGAATATATAAGACCGAGCCGAATATGACGTGGCTTAAAGCTATGTTCGGTGTAGAGAAAAAAGAGGGTATCGTCACAATGAATTCAAAGACGGCTCTCTATTCATCGGGTTCGAATATCGGCGAAAATCAAATTATGATAAATAACACGGTTTATGACACCGCAGCAGACTTTGGCGGCTTATTGGGTCTCAATGCGGAATATTATGTCAAAGACGATGATACGGTGGTGTATGCGTATTCGGTCGGAAACAAGACACTGAAAATAGACTCTGTTGATTTGGCGTCCGATGTTACGGGGCGGCAAATCACATATTATAAAAACAACAGAAATAATACGGTTGACATTGATAAAGAAATAACGGTGATATATAACGGCGTTTGTGTTCCCGATTATGAGATGAGCATATTCAATATCAAAAACGGCAGAATAGAGTTAATCGCGGCGAACGGAAGCGGACGATATACCGCGGCGAAGATTACCGAATACAAAACGGCGTTTATAACGGCGAACAATGTAAACGAAAGCTTTGTCGTTGACGCAATCGGCAAAAGCGAAATAAATTATAAGAAGTATGACAGCTTTTATGTTTATAAAGATGACGGAGCGGAAATTGACGCGGCGGAAATTCCGCTCAAATCAATAGTTTGTATTGCCGAATCAAAGGATAAAACCGTTGCCGAATGGTATGTTTCGGCCGACAAGGTAAGAGGAAAGATTGAAGAGAGAGGAAAAGACGGCGATAATGAATATGTGGTTATCGAGGCGGTCAAGATTTATTTGGTAAAGCAAAATAAGATTGATACGGCGGTTTTAAACGTAAATAAAAATATCATCGCATACAAGGATATTTTCGGAAAGATAGCGTATGCGGAACAATCATCGGACAGCGAAAACAAGTTTGCGTATATGATTGCCAATAATGTCAGAGACAGCTTTGCAAACAAGCTTATCTTTAAGCTTTATGACCAAGACGGAATTTTATCCGAGCTTGAAAGTGCGAACAATTTTTATTTGAACGGCGATAAGGTCGGTGATGTAACAAAGCTCAATAACTTTATCGGAAAGTCAACGGCGGTTTTGTACAGGTGCGATGAATACGGCGATGTCAAGGCGATATACACGCCCGATACAAAGGAAAGTCCGCTGGTACGAATCTGTAATAAGGGTAAAAAGATGTTCTATCCGGGGAACTCGAACTATGTCTTTGCGGATGAAAATCAGACTGCGTTCGGCGGAAGCTTTTGCGTTGACGAAAATACAAAAATGCTCAGTATTCCCACGAATGCGATAGATGCAACGGAGAAAAAGTTTAACGTTATGAACCCGATAAGCTTTGCAATTTTTGACCAATATGAGGTAGAGGCTTTTACTCAAAATCCGTCAAGCAACGTTGCGCAATACGTTTTGAGTATCGATGAAAAATCGAATCTGTCGCTTAAAAACGAGGCGTATTTGGTTGTGGAAAAAGCAGAGTGTCTTGACGCAGACGGAGACCAAACGTATTCTCTCGAGCTTACGGGAAAGAGTCAAAAGAACAAGACGTTCACAATATCCGAAAAGAGCCTTGCGGAAGATGTCGAAACGGGAGATATTATAATCTGTAATGTCAACGGTCAAAACGAAATTGATAACCTGCGCGTTGTTTTTGATACGGAAAAGATTGATGATTTGGGGAATATAAATAAATTTGAGGTTGCGAACGGAGTGGAGCATAACGGAAAGTGGTATGCAAATCTGGGCTTGTATAACGGATATATTTATTCGCAAAAGGATAATGTGGTGAACTTTGTGAAACAGGGCGAAAATCCGACAAGCGTCAAAAGAGCGGATATGTTATCTTTTAAAACATCAAATCTCTTAATCCTACAGGTTGACAAGGATGCGCCGAGAGCGCGCGACAGAGTACAGAGCGTCTCGCCCGATGCTTTGGCATCATACGAGGATAACTCAGTATGCGAAGAGGTTTGGCTTTATGTAAGACTCGGAACGCCTATGTTTATGGTTATGTATAAATAGCGGAGGTGCACAGTAATGAAGTTCAGAGCGAGAAGTATTATTAAGACGGCGGCAACAGCCGCATTGGTTATGTTTGTTTTATGCACTTGTGCATTTGCCGATACGACCGTAACCCTGCCTGTCGGAAAATTGAGCGATGCGCTCAGAAATACTCCGAAAGAGAATATATTTTGTACCCAAAGCGCGCCCGATAAACGATTTGTTTTGCTCGATTCCGACAATGACGGGTATCTTGTCTTGGCTGATGAAATTTATCTTTTAAGAGAATTTGACCCTGACGGAACTCAAAAATTCGATACCGAGGATGAAAATAACATAGCTTATTATTTGAATAACGAATTTTTGAATGAAGATTATATCCCGAGTGAGATTATAAAGTATATTGATTTTGACAGGGAATGGAAAACCGAGGGCGGAAGCCTCAACGGAAACTGTCCGAAGGAATATTCTCAAAGATGCGGCGTTTCGCTGCTTGGTTATACCGAGTTTTTAAAGTATTATAACAAATTCGGTATGCAGTGCGAAGGTTTAAAACAAGACTGGTATTTAAGAAGCCCTCTCGCCGGTGAAGCGTCGGACACGGGTGTTATTGCCGGAGGAACATATGCGAACGAGGGTAAGCTTTCGAAAAGCATAACCTCGATAAAACAAGGAATCAAACCGGTATTTTGGCTTAAAAAGGATTTCTTTAAAAATGTTAAGATGAATGTAATTTTTACCGGTGAAAATGTGGCAAAGCTCATAAGAAAGAATAACAGATTAGAGAGTATAAAGAAAGAACCTGTCGGTTATTCGGATTATGAACTTAAAAGGCTCGGTTACGGCGTGAGCGGACTGAACAGAGAGTATGTAAAGATTTTTGCTCCGAACGAGCCGACGTATATTCAAAATACAGATGACGCTTATGTCGATGTAACGGTCAATATCAGCGGCGGAAGGGTGAAAGAGTATGTCGTTGAATATTCGCCGGACGGAACTTTCAATGATGGAAAGGCAGAGACACTGAAATCCGTTCCGCTGAAAAACAACACGCTAAGGCTTGATTTGAGCAAGGAAAAAAGGGGCAGATACCCGTATTTCAGTGTTAGGGTCAGCGGTGCGGACGGCATTGTTGCCCTTGAATCATATCCGATTACCCTGCTTGATATATACCAAAAACAGAATATGGACGAATACTCTAAAATCGGTATGAATCTGGATGTTGAGTTAAAAACGGATCACGACAGATCCGAGGATTATTTTAATTATATGATACGGGTTATGGGAATTTCCAAGGTGCGCGGAAATATCCGCTGGTCGTGGAATGAAAGCCCAAAGGGAACAAGAACGTATTCCAAGCATCAGTATTGGTACGATGAAATGATTAAATATAATCAAGAGTATTGTCCGTATATTTTGGGTTACGGCAACAAGCTTTATTTTGATACCGAGCCGCGAACATATCAAAATGTCAAGGACACAATCGGGTATAACACGGATATACTTGAATATTTCTACAAAATGGGTTTGACCGTTGAGAATTTTGAAATTTGGAACGAGCCTAACCTGCCTACTTTCTGGGGCGGACCGTGCAGCTCGGTTGCTTATTCACAGCTGGCAAACAGAATGGGTTTTGAGATGAACAGGCTGTATCCCGATAAAGAAGTAATAGGCTGTGGTATTGCGTCTCAAAACGGCGAGCAGTTCATAGATGATTATTATAAATACGGCGGTCTTATGTATACCGACGGCTTTTCGTGTCACCCGTACACTTATCCGAACGACCCCGATGTAAGACATTATAAAAGAGCGTCGGACTTTGTATTCAGAAGGTACGAGGCCGGCGGCTGGGTAACGGTAAGCCAAACAGAGGTCGGTTATCCGACTCACACGGGTCAGGGCGGAATAGCGGACGATGTTCAGGCGGTGTATATTCCAAAGCTTTATATCTATAATGACGAGCTGGACGTGGATTTAACCAACCTGTATGTCCTTGACGATATAGGCGAGAATGACACATATAACGAACATAACTTTGGTATAATGGATTATAATTTCCTGCCTAAGGATTCGGTTGTGAGTATGGCACAGCTGACAAAGTATTGTGCAAACGCCGAGTATATAGGAAGGTACCCGATTAATGACAATTCGCATGCTTATGTCTATACAAAGCTGAATAAAACTTTTGCGGTTATTTGGTCAACGGGGGATAAGTATGAGTATGAATTAGAGAACGGCGCAAAGGCGGAAAATCATTTCGGCGATGTCATCTTGCCGACAGACAACAAAATATCAATCGGTTCGGAACCCGTGTATATTTCCAATATATCGAATGACCTTGCGGCAAAGGCGACCGCTTATCAAGTCTCTGAAACGGTTGAAAAAATCAAAGATGAGTATGGCAGCATTCTTGACCTGTCGGGTATTGACGAGGTTAAACAAAAATTTGATTTTACATCCGTGCCGAGTGCGGACGAGTTAAAGAAAAGTATCGATTATATTTATGATTTTGGGGTTGAGCTGATAAAAAGGTATAAAGCCGATGAGAATAAGCCTGAGCTTAAAAAGCTCACGGCGGCGCTTTTCAGACTCGAAGAGTCGGCGGAAAAAGCGGCGGCGTTTTATGCGAGCTTTGATTATACAAACGAGGATTCGGATTCGTATGTGAACGCGATGAAAGAAATGATTGCGGATATAAAGGGCGACGAACCCGAAAGCTCACTGTTGTTCACCGATGCAATAATGAGATTTTCAAACAGGTATAACAAAAAGGCAAACGCCATAGCCGATGCCTATGATAAGAAAGACCCCGGTATCAGGGGCGCGATAGCGGAGAATGAGCTGCTTGCGAAAAATATCTGTAAGTGGGCAGAGATGGTCTGCGGCTTGGAAGAGCGCGATACTTCGCGCGCAATCTTTACATATTTACAGGATTCCGCCCCGACAGTGTATCAGGGTGAGGACTTTGAATACTATGTCGAGACCGAGAATTTGCGCACGCACGATATTGACGGCGAAATTGTTTGGCGTGACAATAATCTGAACGCTTTGGGCGAGCCGCGAAAGTGTTATGTCAAGAGCGGCGAGTGTATTCCCGTTACATACGGCGGTCATATCGATACGGACTTTCCGCTCGGAACAAAGACGTTCTTTGTTGATATTACGGAAGATGGAAAGCTGCTTAAAAGAATCGAGATAAACACGACCGTTAAGGGCGTGATTTCGGTTGAGCTTGAAAAGTCAACCAAGACTTTAGACGAGCTTGCAACGCTCGATGTTAAATATGTCAGCACGTTTAACAAAAAGTTCACGGGTAAGGTTTCAATCACAGCCCCCGAGGGTTGGGTTTTGGAATATGACAATGCCGATATTACATTAGAGCCGAACGAAGTAAAATCGACAAGCATTAAGATATTAAAGGCTAAAAAACAGAGCTTTAACGATTATTATTTCGGACTTAAGGTATCAGACAGCAACGGCCGTGAGATGCTCAATAAAGAAATTCCGCTCGACTTTCACGTTGCGGTAAAGAGCAAAAACGAGATTGATATTTCGAACTTTGACGGAGACATTTCGGATTGGGAGGACGCATATCCGATTCACATTAATACCCCCGAAAATTCGAGTAATATCGAGTCGTGGAAGAAGTCGAATATTGCCGCAAAGGCTCTTTGTAAGTGGGATGAAAACTATTTCTATGCATTGGTTGACGTTTATGATGATTTATACCTTCAGACATACGCAGGTGCAAACATATGGATGGGCGACAGTATTCAGCTTGCTTTTGACACTCTGAATGATAAAGCGGCGTCGTTCGGCGGTGATGATTATGAATACGGCTATTCTTATACAGCGTCGGGCCTTGAAATTCAGGGATTCTTGGTCGGAACGGGCAAGACAACGGGAACAAAAACAACCGATTGGGTAAGGATTGTCCGTGATAACAACAATCATATCACAAGATATGCAATCAAGATGCCGAAAGATGAACTTACCCCGATGAACCTTAAAGAAGGTACTATGTTCGGATATAACATTTGTGCAAACGATGCCGATATACTTGAAAGAGATTCGTATATTCAATATTCGGGCGGTATTGCCGACAAGAAAAACCCGTCAGCCTTTAATACGTTTGTGTTAAAAGGCGTTGATTCGAGGCTGCCTGAGAAAACAGAAGATACGGGATTCATTAAGAGAATCGACAATACGGGATTTTCGGGATTTGCGGATTAGAGGAGATTAAGATGTTGAAAAGATATTTATCCGTACTTATATGTTTAATATTTGTATTTAACTCATACACTGTTACCGTTTCGGCGGAAACAGTGTTGGTTACGGAAAATTTCAGCAAATATACCGCCGATATTTCGTCTCCGTGGAACAGTCTTATGACGGACAGCTCCGTCAGAGACAGTTTCCCGATAAGAGATGCCGAAAACGGAAAGTATTTAAGGATTACGCCTCTTACGGCATGGCCGTATAAGATTTCGAGAGAAATAAACCGCGAGGTTTTAAACGATGTGGTTACAGTCTCGTTTGATATTATGATTGACGGAACATCAACGGGCGAATTTATGAACGGGTATTTGCAGCTGACCGATGAATGCGGCAGGGATTACGGCCTGGTAAACGTCAACACGAATACGGACGGCGGTAACTTTGACGCGTACATTTCGATGTCGTCCACTGGTTTGTCGGACAGCAAAAAGACATTCAATGACGGCGAATGGCATAGCGTGAGCATATTTTTGGATTTTGACATAAAAAGGCTGACATATTTTTTGGACGGCAAATATTGGTACGAGACCAAAATCCCGAATGACTTAACGAAAATCAAAACAATAGACATTATGGCGGTCGCGGGCGTAGGTTATACTGTTTCGAATCCGTCTGCCGTTGCCATGGGTGTTGATAATCTGAGGATTTCGCACATAACCTATGACGATATTTTGAATTTGGTTAAGGACGGCGAGACTGTTCCCAACTATTTGACGGGGTGCATTTCATACGATGTTTCAAGCGAAAACACGGGTAATATCTTTTTTGACAAAAATGTCGAATTTGATATTAAGATGAAAAATACTTATTCATCGGGGGCGGTCAAGTCTAAGATTGAAATATGCAAAGAGAGCGGCGAGCTTGTCAAAAGCGATGTGATAACGAACAGAACTTCGGTCGGGGGTGTGACCGAAAGTACATATTCTTTTAAAGCACCGGAATACGGGCTTTATCTGTTCAGGGTTTTGGACGAAAACGGTATGTTTGACAAGACGGTCAGGTTTTCTGTCTGCAATCCGCCCGAGGATGGCGTGAAAAACTCAAAACTCGGAGCAGATACCGACTTTGACGAGGGATATAGGGGGACGCCGAGCGTGAATATGCCGCTTATTTCAAAAGCAGGGTTTGGCATTGTAAGAGAGGCGTTTTCGTGGCGGAATTCGGATAAAGATAAGACGGGCGCAAAGCTTACGGAAAGGCACAGTGATTTTGTCGAGAGAGCACAGGAAAATAACATTAACATATCCGCTCTTGTATCGGGCGGCAACACGGCGTATACAAGCGAAAGTCCGCCCAAGAGCGATGACGCGATTGCGGCATATGCGGACTATTGCGGCCGGCTCGCCGCGCTTTTGAAAGGGAAGGCGGAATACACAGAGGTATGGAACGAATATATGTTAAATGGGTTTAACATCGACAACCTTCCGCCCGAGGATTATGCAAGGCTTTTGATTGCGTCTTACCGCGCGATAAAGAAAGCGGATCCCGATATGAAGGTAAGCGCGTTTTCTCTGCCGGGGTTTTCCGATACGGTTTTGTCGGGGTCGGTCGGGGGATTATCATCCAAAGAATGGCTGAGACGCGTCTTGACATACCTTGATGAAAATAACGCATTGGATTGTTTTGATGTTGTAAGCGCACATCCTTATACCGAAACTTGTATGCCAGATAACGGCGGCATTATGAAGCAGAAATATGACGAGCTGATAAGCGTTCTTGCGGAATACGGAAAGGAAAACACACCGATTGTCGCAACGGAAATCGGGTGGTCAACACAGAATGCGTTTACCGACCGAAAGAGACAGGCGAACGCACTTTTGCGGCAGGCGGTAATCAATGAAGCGTATGATATGTACGAAAAAATGATAATTTACGTTTTTCAATGTTATTCGCACAGCGCCGCCGACAGAGAGGCGAATTTCGGAATCATAAATACCTTTGACGGTGATTGTCCGAATACGGCGAGACCTGCATATGTTGCGCTGTGCAACTATAACAGAATAATGTCGGGGGCAAGGTTTAAAGGTATCGTTTCAAAAGATGCCGATACGGTATATAAATTCGAGAACAAGAACGGCGGTACGACATATGTTATGTGGAACAAGGACGGAAAAAGCAGGCTAAAGCTTGCCGATGATTCGGTGCACGGTACTTTATGCGATATGTACGGAAACGAAAAGACGGTGTATTCGAAAAACGGAATTTATGATATTGAGATTGACGAGAACACAAGTTATCTCATTGTCCCGAAAAGCCAAGCCGCAATAACGGATATAAGCAACAGGTATTCGGAAAACTCGGATTATAAAAAGCTGTTTGTAAAAGCGGATGCGCCGTATACGGTGATTTTTAAAGACGAGGATAATATCACCCCGATGAACCGCGAAGATGTTTCGATAAGTCTTTATTGCGAAACAAACGTTGTCGGCGGCGCAAGACTTGACGCAATATGCAATGACGAAAATGCGGAGCTTGTGTGGGAATTCAAAAGCGGAAATTCGAATGAGTTTGAAAGATTGGCAAATGATAAGGATTATTTTATCATTGATAACGCTCATACCGACGGATATATCAGGGTAAGGACGTCGGACGGAACCGCGGTGAGTGCGGCGGTTTATGCAGAGCCTTTGCAAAATGTGTTTAAGGAATGGCGCGCCGACTTGCCTATGGTCGAGAAAGCGCCCGATAATTTGTTGTTCACCTGTGACGGAAAGACGTTCTCTCTGATAGATTATGACGATGATAAAAAACAGATTTTCGCAACGGTAACAGAGGTTACAAAGGGGTATTGTTACGATTATTATAAGGACAGCGCGATTCAAAAACTTGATAAGAATGACGAAAACAGCATTTTGCATTTTGTGAACACAAATGATTTTAAAAATGCCGTAATAGGCGACAGACTTAAAAATTATCTTATGGCAACCGATTGGGTAACGGAGAGCGGAAACCCGAGCGGACAGATGCCCGACCAGCAAACGGACAGATGTGACATTTCTTTGCTGAGTGTGACGGAATACATAAACAACATCGATAAAATCGGATATAATATCGGCAGCGGTGCGGTCGGGTGCTTTTTGAGGACTCCTTCATATAAAGAATCAAACGGACGCGTTGTGTATATACCCAAGACAAAGCCTATCATTCAAACCGAAACGTCAAACAACGGCAAGGGCTTAATCTATCCGAGGGCGGTATTTAATCTTGATATAGATTTTTTAAAAGATATTCGCATTGATGTTGATACTATGGGTGAGGATATTAAAAAAATTATTACCGACAACTTCACTTTAAACGAGATGTCGGAAAAATATTCGATTGATGAGCTTTTGAAAATAGGGTATAAACTGTCGGGTTCAAGGGTGTCGGTTGCTTATTGCAAGGGTAGGCTGTCATCGCATACCGAACTTAATAATCCCGTTTATCAATGGCAATATTCATATGAACCCGAGAGCCGATTTGAAAACATTGACGGTGCCGATGAGTCGGAAGTGACCCCGACTGCACAGTTGAGAAAGGACGTTTATGTCAGGCTTGCGGCGGTGTCGGGCGGCAAAACGTATTACAGCAACGTGATTTTGCTCGATGACTTTTCGAGCGAGTATACATATTGGGTTTCTGTACCGGGAATGACGGCGGATTCGCCTGCGGAATATGTATTTAAAGAAAGCGGCGACGATAAATCTTATGTATTGTTGAACACCGAAAAGACGGGAGACAGAAATTCCTTTCTTGTACTCAGAAACGATTATGACAACGGGTTGGATTTCAGCATTAATCAAATAAAGAATAATATTACCGTTCAAGACGGAAAATATAAATTTTTGACGGATGATGAGAGCCTTGAAACGTTTGTCAGCGGTATGAAAGACTATCTGATACCGTATGATTGGGATGCAGATGATTTTGATTATACCAAAAAAACGGTGGAATCAAAAGTCAATATGTTGAGCGCGGACGAATATATCACCTATGCGGATAAGATAGGATATAATACTGGCAAGTCATGGTGGCTTCGCTCTCCTTATATGAACGGCAAAAGCGATTCTTATTGCTGTGTCACGGGTGACGGTCAAAACCCTCAGACAATGATAAAGGCGTATTCGGTCAGCGGAGAGTTGTATTTCAGACCTGCGTTTTATTTATCGAGGGAATATTTTACCGAAAGGCGGCTCAACTTATCCGAAACGGGACAATCGGTGATTTCGGCTCTGAAAAATAATTTTTGCAAAGATGAGCTGAGAGGAATATATTCCGAAAGTGAGCTTAATCTTATTTTTGACAAAACCGCAGATTTTAACGATAAAATCGTCACGGATATAAAATCACCGTCGGAGATATTTATTTTTGATAACTTAAAAGACATCAAACCTCTTGCCGACAAGATAACAGTTGATTGATTTTAGGTGGAATTTATCGCGTTTTTGTGGGCTGAAAGTCGAATTACGGCTTTCAGCCCTTAATCGGTGCCTTAAAACGTGAAAATAAATTCTACAGGGGAACAAATCATCGGTGATTTATTCTGTAAGTTAAATTATTTGTATACTCGAAATCCGTTTCCGACAATCTGAGAGGATTCGGAAAAGATTATAAACGCCGTCGGATCCTTTTCAAGCACACGTTTCTGAAAGCACTCTGCCTCGTTTTCCTTCAGCGCACACATCAGAACCGTTTTATTTTCTATCGTATATCCGCCGGTTGCCCTTACAATGGTAACTCCGCGCGGCGAGTTTGATACGAGGTACCGTGCGATTTCCTCTCCGCAATCGGTAATTACAAATGCAAGCTTTGATATATTCAGCTTATGTATAAGCCAATTCACGGCATATGAGTATATTGCAAGTGCAATTATTCCGTACAGTGCAAGCTCCGTCCTCCCAAATATCGCAAGCGACACTGCAATAACCGCAGAGTCTACCGCAAGCAACAGATTTCCGATTTTTATGTGAGGAAAAAAGTGCTGTAAAAGCCTGCCTAATATATCGGTTCCGCCCGTTGACGCGCCTTCGACCAGCGTCAGTCCTATTCCGGTGCCGTACAGAATTGCCCCGAATACCGAGCCTAAAAATACATCATTACAAATACTCGGAAGATACGAAAATATTTGCACAAAAACAGTCGAAAGTGTTGCTCCTATAAGCGAGTTTATCACAAATGACTTACCGAGAAATCGGAATGCCGCCGCCAATAAAACTACATTGATTACCGCATATGACAGTCCCGGCGCTATACCGAGCGTATGAAACAGGATTGTTGACAAGCCCCAAACGCCGCCGCTTACAATTTTGTTTGGTATGTAAAATTCACTGACAGCAAAGCCAACCATTGCTGTTCCCAAGGTAATCGTTAAGTATCGCTTTACCGCTTTGTACAATTTCGTTTCCTCCGTCACTTTTACTTAATTTTCCTTATTTTCCGAGCGCGATTTTAATCCTGTTGTAGTCGTTTGTAAGAATTACATCGATACCCATATCGATAAATTCCTGCGCTTCTTTCGGGTCATCCGACCAAAAAACATTGCAGATTATATTGTGTTCGTGCGCCTTTTCTATCATTTCGCGATTGAAATACGGCTTAAAAAGCTGAACCTTTTGGAATCCGTATTTTATCGCCCTGTCAACAATCTGCCATGCTGTTTTGCCCGCACCCGCGCAAAGGGCAATATCCGGCGCAAGCTCGCGGATTTTGAGCAGAATATTGTCATCGGCGGTCATAAAATAGACGTATTTGCGGCAGTCGTATTTATCGATAAGGCGAATGACCTCTTTAAGTGTTTGCTCGTTAAAACGGAATTTGTCGCCGTTATCCTTGAGATGAATATTCATAATGGCGTGGCACGCAAATTTTTTCAGAATATCCTCAAATTTAAGTATCTTAAGCCCGACAAATTCTTCGCTGTACTTTATTCCGAAATCGTATTTTAAAAGCTCGGCATAGGAGTGTTCATATACGAATCCGCTGCCGTCGGAAACTCTTTCAAGGCTCGGGTCGTGACAGGAAACTATCTCGCCGTCGGTTGTTACCCACAGGTCGAACTCAATTTCCTCAGCACCCATGGCAACCGCCGCGCCGAATGCCGGCATACTGTTCTCGGGCGCGATTGTGTTGAAACCGCGGTGCGCGCATATCCTGGGATAGGGCATAATTTTGTCGTTCTTCACAATTGCGCTGCCTGCCGGGCGGTACTTGTACGGACGTCTGCCTGCCTCAATATATTCGTAATGTGCGGAAATGGGCGAGCCGAAACCTGCCGACTTGTAATACTTCTTTTGCGGGTCTATTTCGGCATAGCCGAGTCCGACTTTGCTTTCCATACTTAAAAGCATTTTTCCATCTGGAGCGGCAACCAGACTTCCGCCGCCTATATCCGAATTTTTGTCCATAGATACCGATGCCCGCACAACATATGCGTTGGTATTGTATGCCAAAAACAATGAGGTTATATCGGAACAGCGATGTGTGTCGCTGCGCTGGTGCGAGCAGCCGATAATGATGTCGGGTTTATACAGAGCAAGCTTTGCAAAGTATTCATAGAAATAGAAATCATAGCACGTCATAAACCCATAGCGTATTCCGTCAATCGTAACAATTGTCGGTTCGGAGAACTCAAAGCTGTAGTCCGAGTCGAGTCCGCATCTTGACGGCTCATCGGGAACAAGATGCTCTTTGTAGTATTTTCCGACAATTTCGCCGTTTCGGTTGAACGCGTATGTAGTGTTCCGAACCCCGCTTTCTGTCAGACTGCGCGCGTTTGTAAAAAGTACAGCATTGCACCTTTTTGCTGTTTGTGCCGCCCTTTCAAGTAGTGCGGCATTGTATTTTTCCTTTGCAATTTTATTTCTTTCCGGATTGTTTGCAAGACATGGAATATCGCTTGACTCGGGCATAACAATCAGGTCAGCACTTTCGTCACATTCGTCCATAAGTGCAAGTTCTTTTTTGAAATATTCGTCCGACAGAGCAAAGTCAGTCGAATATTCAGGCTGAATAACACATACTTTCATTTTGAAAAAGCTCCTTTTTTATATGATGATATATTTATTTTATGATATAATTATAGCATATGGTTTAATAAAAAGAAATAACCAAAAAAGATATATTGCATTATCAAAAAATGTATGGTATAATGGTTATATCCGAAGAAAAGGAGGATATTCGATGAATTTAAGAGAACTTGAATATTTTTACGAAACTGCACAGACACAGAATATAAGCAGGACGGCGGAAAAATTTCTCGTTCCTGCATCAGCCGTCTCAACGGCAATAAAAAAGCTTGAAAAAGAGCTTGGAACAACGCTTTTTGACAGGAAGAGCAATCGGATTTTTTTAAACGCCGACGGCGAGATTTTTTTTGAAAGAGTCGCTGCGGCAAGGAACGCTCTTCAATCGGGAATAGAGCTTGTGAAGGACGAAAAAAAGCGCCCGATAAAGGTTTTGTGTCGTGCGCGTTCAAAGTGGATAACCGATTTGATAATCGAATATAAAAGAATGCACGATACCGATTTTATCGTTTCGAGTGTGAATGAGGACGTGCGCGGCTATGATGTGGTGATAGATGAGGATTCGCCGCAATATAAGGGGTGGAAACGATTTTTGATGAGCCGCGAGGAAATTTGCATAAAGGCGTCTGCAAAGTCAGGTCTTGCCGCAAGAAAAATGACATTCGGACAGCTGAACCGAATTGGCTTTATTCTCTACGGCGAGGGCAGCAGAATGAGAAATTTGTATAAAGAAACCTGTCTTGCGGAGAGGTACGACGAAAACATAGTGGTGGAATGCGGCGACCGTACGTGCCTTTTGGAATATGTCAAGGCGGGAATGGGGCTGACGCTCGGCTCGGTGAGATCGCTTGAAGAAAGGGAACAGGCGGAGCTGGTTAAGCTGGATGTCTCCGATTTTTGTCCGGTACAGTCTGTCTATGTTTTCAGCACAAAAGAAAATCGCGGGACAGCCGCGTTCTGCAGCTTTTTGTACAGCAGGCGAAAAATTTAATATTGAACAAAAATGACTTTTAAAAGTCCGGATAAAATAAATAAGGCAAACCGTGCGGCTTGCCTTATTTTAAATTTTGCTGCGGTTTATTCGGCGTAACTGTCGCCGGTGGCATAATCGATATGCACCCCCGGCTGTATGTTATAGACAAATACGTTAAAACATATTCCGTCACCGTTATCCTCTATGGATTTTGCCTCCATTTTTACTCCGCGGCAGACCAAATCATTGCCGTCAAAAATTGGTGTTACGCGGTACAAAACATGATTTTTTGTCTCTTTTATATAATCTGCAACCATATTCTCAAACGGTAACATTCCCTCAACGTTCAAATATCTTGTACCCGTTATGAGATTTTTGCGGTTGGCGTTTTCGGCGGTGAGCTGATATCCGATAAGGTGACAGCGGTTATAAAGATACTTGCCGTCTATAAAATCATACTTGACCGAATGCCATCCGCTGGGCTTGACATTTCCGATGCTGCCGCGTTTTTCGGTCGGCATAAGCTCTGTGCCCACGCACGAATACGCAACGCCGCATCGTCCGAGCGAATCGAGGTCGCTGTAATGCTCAAACACATTCGATTGCATATCCGATTCGGTAAAATCGGGAATGTTGTTGTTGATTATTGCATATGCGTCCGAACCGCTTTCGGTTACAAGGTCTTTGACGCCCGTTTGGCTGTCACCGATGCTTGTGTCACCTTGCGGAAGGGTACAGCCCGGAGCGGCGAAAAGCATATATATCGAAAGACTCAAACATAATAGTCTGTTAAACACGTTAATCACTTCACTTTATTTTATAAATTTAGGGTTTTTATAAATTTTACGCGTAATTTTATCGTGAGATGTTCCTTTAAAATCACGGCTGTCGGTCAGAATAAGCGCGGAAAAGTCAATATCGGTTTTAAAATCGGACGGATAGCGCCTGTTCCACCGATAGACGATAATTTCGCTCAGGTCTTTAAGGTGCGGCGCGAGTGAGATGTTTTCGGCGAAAATCATATCATCGTCCGCCGCCGCGTCAAAGATGTTGTCCGCAGAAACATATTCGATTCCGTATCTTTGCATAAGTCCGACGGAAAACGGCGTAACATAAAGCCTTTTTGTATAAAGCGTTTTCAGGTCGTCAAACACGGCGCTGTCGGCGCTTACCCTGCGGCCGCCGAAAAGGATTCCGCCCATATCATCGATGCAAAATGCCGCACGCATAAAAATCACTGTCCTTTCTCAAAGCCGCAGAGTCATTATTCGGCGTTATAGTGCAGCTTTCCGATAAATCCCGTCTGATTGAACGAATCGGGGTTGTTTCTTATTATATAATCTATGTACGATTCAACCATTGTTGCGGTCATCCGATAGCCCATAACGTTCATATGTCCGCCGGTGAAAAACGCTTTTTTGAACGCATCATCATACACCGGTGCATACTTGCGGAAATCCAAAACAAAACAGTTCGAGAATTTTTCCGCTATTTCATTGATTAATTCGGCGTGTTTGTCATATAATTCATCACGGTTTTTGTCCTCATCGCCCTTGGGCATCGTCATAAGGAAGAATTTTGCGTGCGGCTGAATTTCTTTGTACTTGCTTATTATCGCACCGTACCAGCCCGCAAACGTCGGTTTGTTCAAAGCATAGTTTTGGATGTTGATGTCATCGACTGTTCCGAGTTCATAACTGTTGCCCAATATACCTGTCACATCGTTTACGCCGAGAGCCATAATATATGCCTGGCATCTGTAATCGGGGTTAAAAAAGTCTTTTTCGTCCGCAAAGCCTTCGAGATATTGCCTTGCACTCATGCCGCCGCGCGAAAAATTATAAACCTTGCATCCGACATCGCGCGCGATGAATTGACCCCACGAATATTCATAATAATCGTGATAGTTTTTGTGTCCCATTTCGAATGATTCGAGTTCACCCGATGACAAGCTGTCGCCGATACATCCGATTGTCCTGAATATTGATGTAAAACCGCCGTTTATTGCGATATTGTCAAGAGGCTTTTCGTTCTTGTTTGTCATAAATTTTGTTAAGTCCATTGTTAATACTCCTTTGTATAAAAGTTATGTTGATTACAGGGTTTTGAAAATATTGATTTTTCCGTATCTGTAATCACATAATAAATTCGTCTTACAGTATATCGCATTTAACAAAAAGTGTCAATACGCGCGGCCGAATTTTTCGAATTTTTTATTCAAATGCCCCGAGTGCGCCGAGAATAAATTTCTCGGTTATTTCCGCCATTGCCCCCGGCGTTTCGCACATCCCCGAATTCAGCCACGTTTCGCATATTCCGATAGACCCGTATTCGATAAAGCTGAACAGATACGCACAGTCGCCGCGGCGGTCTTTCGGCAGGGCGTTATAAAGCGTTGAATAACTTCTTTGTTCAAGACGGCTTTTGAGCTTTTCGATAAATGCGGGGTCGCCGTTCACGCCGATAAGCGATTGTGCCATATCCGCACTGTCGGCGAGCAGCTCAAACAGACGGGTCAAAAAGAATCTTAGGGTTTGTGAGGATTCCATGACTTCAAGTGTTTCGTTTTTTGAGCTGTCAAAATCCGCGATGATTTCGTTGAATCTGTCAAAGATTCCGTTCTCTATCTGTTCGGCGAGGTCATACACATCTTTAAAATGCAGATAAAAAGTTCCGCGGTTTAAATCCGCAAGCTCGGTCAGTTCGCGCACGGTGATGCTTTTAAGCGGTTTTTGTTTCATAAGTGCGGCAAGAGCATCGGCGAGCAGCTTTTTTGTTTTTTTGACGCGTCTGTCGGTGGTGTTCATAATGCGATTCTCCTTTTATTGTGAGGATTGATTATAAAGGCGAAACAATGATTATTCGCAAGGTTTATGCCATCTGTTCGCGTGGTCGGGATGTCGAGGACGCCATCCCCTACATCATACGGAATGGGTAATCGCAATCCTGTAGGGGTGGCATTCCCGACACCCTGTGAGATGTTCATCAAGTTATGCGGTTATACGCATAATTTTGTGCCATTCATTCCCCGCGAAAAATCAAAAATATTTTTTCATTTATATATGATACTCTTGTGCCGCGCGAATGTCAATTTGCGTTTTAAAAATAATTTCACAAATTTTTAAATAAATATTAGACAATTAACATAAAAAGTGTTGATTAATAATCAAAAGTTGATGAAATTGAGTATTGAAATTTCAGTCGATTTTGAATATAATTATATTATCCGATATTTTGGGTACTTTCAATTTAAATCAAGGGAAAGGTGAAAGAAATGGCTTCGGGTAAAAAGGGAAAATCCGGCGGCATTCTCGAAAAGGTTGCTGCTTTTATAGTCGATAAACGCAAGGCGATATACCTTGTTTATATTATAATGCTGATATTCTGTGTTGTTGCGTCCAATTGGGTCAAGGTCAACAACACACTTACCGATTATCTTTCGGAGGATACCGAAACGCATCAGGGGCTTTCCATAATGGATGATGAGTTCGTTACATACGCAACGGCAAAAATAATGGTCGATAATGTATCGTATGACCGTGCGGAACAGCTTGCGAAAGAGATAGAGGATATAGACGGAATAAAAGAGATTGAGTTTGACGAAACGCAAAAGCATTATTATAATTCGTCGGCTCTGTTTTCGATAACCTTTGACGGACAGAGCGATGATGAGATTTGCCAGACCGCTCTCGCGGCGGCTGAGGATAAGCTTTCGGCGTATGATATTTATGTTTCCGCCGAACTTGGCGATACAAAGGCGGACAGAATCGCCAAAGAAATATCAATGGTTATGGTAATCGTTGCGATAATCATCGTTTCGGTTTTGCTTTTTACATCAAAGACTTATATGGAGATTCCAACGCTTTTGATTACGTTTATTGCGGCGGCTCTGCTCAATAAAGGAACAAACTTTATGATGGGAACAATCTCATTCATATCGAACTCGGTTGCGGTTGTCCTACAGCTCGCCCTGGCGATTGACTATGCCATTATTCTGTGTCACAGGTATACAGAGGAAAGAGTCGATAAGGCACCGCGCGAGGCTGTTATAACCGCATTGTGCAAGGCAATCCCAGAAATTTCGGGAAGCTGTCTGACAACCATATCGGGTCTTGCGGCGATGACGTTTATGCACTTTAAAATAGGATATGATATGGGCGTTGTGCTGATTAAGTCAATCTTTTTGAGCATCCTCGTTGTGTTTACGCTTATGCCGGGCTTGCTTATGACTTTTTCAAGCCTTATCGACAGAACGCACCACAAAAACTTTGTACCCGAAATAAATGTTTGGGGAAGGGTTGTTGTTCGGCTGAAATATATCTTGCCGGGGGTCTTTCTTGTTGTGCTTGTCGCGGCGTGCGTTTTCTCGAACCTGTGTCCGTATGCATACAGCTATACCAACCTCACAACTTTCACAAAGAATGATTCACAGATTGCGGACGAGATGATAAGCGAAACCTTTAAAATGGGAAATACTCTCGCCGTTCTTGTCCCGAGAGGTGATTATGATAAAGAAAAACAGCTGATTGATGACCTTGTTGCGCACAGCGAAATAGACACGGTTAAGGGTCTCGCCAACGTTGAGGCGATGAACGGGTATGCGGTCGCGGATAAGCTTACGCCGCGACAGTTCGCCGAGCTGACCGATGTTGATATTGAACAGGTCAGGGTTTTATATTCGGCGTATGCGGTCAGCACCGAAAATTACGGAAGGGTTGTCGGCGGAATAGACGAATACGGCGTTCCGCTTGTCGATATGTTCGACTATCTCTATGACCAGGTTAAGAATAAAAAGACCTTGTCGCTCGGCGATGAAATGGACAGCAAATTAGATGATATAAACGAGGCTCTATCGGATGGTAAGAAACAGCTTCTCGGTGAGAATTACAGCCGTATAGTATGCGACCTTAACCTGCCGGAGGAGAGCGAAGATACGTTTGCGTTTTTGGATGTTGTCAGAGAAACGGCACAAAAATATTACCCCGAAAACGTGTATCTGGTCGGAAACTCAACGAGTGACCTTGATTTGTCGTCAACGTTCGGACAGGATAATATTCTGATAAGTATTTTGTCGGTTCTGTTCGTAATCCTCGTATTGCTGTTCACGTTTAACTCGGCAGGCCTGCCGATTATACTTATACTTGTTATACAAGGCTCGGTATGGATAAACTTTTCGTTCCCGTATCTCGAGAACTCACCGCTGTTCTTTTTGAGTTATCTCGTGGTAAGCTCGATTCAGATGGGTGCGAACATCGATTATGCAATTGTTATAACAAACCGATTTACTGAGCTGAAAAAAGAGATGCCGGTCGAAAAAGCGGCAATACAGGCGATTTCTCAGGCTTTTCCGACCATATTGACCTCGGGGTCGATTCTTGCGGCGTCGGGATTTATAATCGGATTTATGTCGTCCGACGCGGCGATTTCTTCAATCGGCATATGCCTCGGCAGGGGTACGCTTATCTCGATATTCCTCGTTATGAGTATTCTGCCTCAGCTCTTGCTGCTCGGCAACAAGATTATCGACAAGACATCGTTCACGGTCAAAGCACCGTTCAAACAGCACACCGGTCAAGGCAGGGTTGCGGTTGATGGAAGAATCCGCGGCTATATCAACGGCAGAGTTGACGGAACGTTCAGCGGAACGGTTGACGGCGGCGTGGACGCAAGCATAATAAGCGGTTCGATTACACCCGATGACGATGACGGCGAAAATCGGGAGAATACGGAATATGAAACGTGGGATACCCGGTCGGATTTCGAAACAAATAACACGGATGAAACGGAATCGGAAAGCGATAAAGGGGGCGGCGGCAATGAATAGACTTTTGAAACTCAAACGGAAATCGGCGGCGCACAGGATTTTGACGCTGGTGCTTGTAGTTGTCGTGACGGCGGTCGGCGTTTTGCCCGGCATGGTCGGGTACGGCGAAAATTCATCAGAAATTCTGATTTATACGGTTGACGATATAAAAAAGCTGTCGTCCGACTGTACGCTCGATACGTGGTCAAAGGGCAAGACCGTTCGGCTTATGAACGATATTGATTTAAGCGACAGCGGCTTTGCGCCGATACCGACATTCGGCGGATATTTCGATGGCGGCGGATATACGATTGTGGGTTTGAATATTACAAATTCGGGTTCGCAACAGGGATTGTTCAGATATGTTCAAAGCGGCGGCACGGTTGAGAACCTGCACGTTTTGGGCAACATCACGCCGAGCGGCAGCAAAAGCACAATCGGCGGTATTGTCGGCGATAACTCGGGCGTTATCAATAACTGTTCGTTTGACGGAACGGTTTCGGGTTCGTATGCTGTCGGCGGCATTGTCGGAATCAACCGTTCGGGCGCGAGCATAATTTCGTGCAAGACTTACGGAACGGTGAATTGTGAGAGCTTCGCCGGAGGCGTAAGCGGTAAGAACTCGGGATTTATCCGCGAATGCGAAAACAACAGCAGCGTTAATACCGTTCAGACCGAAAAAAAGACATCAATCGGCGATATAAGCACCGATGTGGGGACTGCGATAGAAAAGCTGCAAAATTCCGAGAATGATAATAAGAATAACAAAAAGGACGAAGAGGGAATCTTTCCGTCCTACAGCGATACGGGCGGCATATGCGGATATTCGGACGGAATAATTCAAGGTTCGGATAACCGCGGCGCAATCGGGTATCAGCATATGGGATATAACGTCGGCGGCATTGTCGGCAGACAGTCGGGATATATAATCGGATGCGAGAACTATGCCGATGTACACGGCAGAAAGGATGTCGGCGGCATATGCGGTCAATCAGAGCCGTATATGATTTTATCCGTCAGCGGTCACAGCATTGACTCGCTGACCGATGAGGTGAACAAGCTGCATACCCTGATAAATAATATGGCAGGCGATATTGACGGGTCATCCGATGATATATCCGCGCGTTTTAAGAATTTGACAAAAGATACCGATGCGGTTCGCGACAGCGCGAAAGAGCTTTCGGACAGCGTAAGCGGATATTTTGAGAATGACGTCAGGGATTTTATCAATGACAATATTGACGAGGTAAATGCCAAAGCGGCAATTTTGACCGAAGCGGCGGACGGCTTTGCGGACGCGCTTGACAAGACCCAAGAAATGACGGATAAGCTGACCGAGGCGATTGATATATTCGGCGAAGCGATAGATATGATAAATCCGACAACGCCCGATTTGGAATCGGCGAACACCCGCCTTCAAAAATCACTTGATGAAATGGCCGCGGCGGCGCGTTCGTTCAGAAAGGCGGCGGCGTATGCGTCAAACGCGGTGTATAACCTCCGCGGCGCGATAGTGTTAAACGATTCGGAAAAGATCTCACAGGCGTTTAAAGATATTTTAAGCGCCGTTCAAAAGATGTCGGACGAAAACAAAAAGATGCAAGAGGCAGTGGATAAAATCCAAGAGATTTTATCCGAACCGGGCGTAAGCCGCGATAAACTCGACAGAATTAAAAAAGCAACGGGTGAGCTTAACAATGCGTTGGTTGAGCGCGGAAAGGCTCTTGTGACAGTTGTGACATCACTCGACACGATATTAAAGAACTCAACAATAGATTTTGACGCGGTGCGCCGTGCCGGCGACCAGCTCGAAAAGATGAGTGATTCGCTTCAGACGGGAATGTCAAAGCTGAGCTCGGCAATGACGGGTTTGTCGGGTGCGCTTGATATAGGTTATGACGTTCTCAAAGAATACGCCGACAACACAACGGCGGATATAGAAAAGATATGCGACAAGATGAAAGAAGGCTCGGATAAGCTCAGCGAGGTGTCGGATATGCTCGGCGATATTTCGGGAATGCTCGAAAAGTCGATAAGGATAATAACCGATGCCGGTTCGGTCAATTTTGTCAAGCTGAACGATGATTATAAGCTGTCAACACAAAAGCTCTTTGATTCGCTCAGCGATGTTTCGAACGGAGTTTCGGATATAGAACAGACGTTCAAAAGCTCGGGCGAAAAGTTTACGGCACGGCTCAGAGAAATTAATGACCAAATGAACGTCATTATGAACATTCTCTCTGACGAGGCGGACGAGATAAAAGACAAGACCGACAGGTCGGACAGCAAGAATATCATATCGGATTATGTTGATGATGTGTCAGAAGAAGATATAAAAAATACAAAACAGGGCAAAATCGACAGCTGTTTGAATCACGCAAAAATAGAGGCGGACCGCAACACGGGCGGAATCTGCGGCGTGATGGCGATTGAATATTCCGCCGACCCCGAAACGGATATAGAACGCCCGAGTACGATTAACTTTACCTATAAGTCAAAGGCGGTATTGTACAGGTGCGTCAATGACGGAAAGGTCATCGGCAAAAAGGACGACATCGGCGGCGTGTGCGGAAGAATTGATTTGGGAACGGTTCAGGCGTGCGAAAGCTATTCAGAGGTCGAAAGCACGGACGGAAACTATGTCGGCGGTGTTGCCGGGTATAACAATTCATCGGTGCGCGGATGCTTTTCAAAAGGTTCGGCAAAGGGCAAGACCGCTGTCGGCGGCATTGTCGGCCGTGCCGGAACTCTTACAAAATCGTATTCAATCGGCACAGTCAGCGGTGACGAAAAAATCGGTGCGGTATGCGGCGAAAATTCAGACCTTTCGGCAATAGGCAGAAACAGATATGTTGCGGACAGCGTTGGCGGCATTGACGGCATAAGCTATTCGGGTCACGCTGAACCGATAACATATGACGAACTTGTCAATATAAGCGGTATTCCCAAACGGTTTATAAGCTTTAAGATTAAGTTTGTTGCAGACGGAACGGTTTTAAAAGAAACGGAGGTTGAGTATAAAACAAGCGTTTCGGATATACGTTTGCCGGATATTCCGTCAAAAGATGACGGATATGGGGTATGGCCCGATTTCCCCGATGAAACGGTTATGCGCGATGTTGAGCTTAACGCGGAGTATAAGCCGTGGATAACAACTCTCGAATCAAAAGAGAAAGACGATGACGGCGAGCTTGCACTCGGACTTGCCGAAGGCAAGTTTGATGACAGGGCGGCGCTGACGATAGACCAATCCCCCGAAACGCCGGCGGTTGAGCCAAAACGTGACGAATATACTCGGGTATATAAAATAAGCCTCAGCGGCAGCAATGTAAGCGGAACATCAATCGTTCCGATAAGGCTTATCAACAAAGACAAACGCAGCGCGACCGTGTGGCACAAAGAGGGTGACGGTTCGTGGAAAGAGGTTTCGTCAAGCGAGCGCGGAAAGTATATCAAGCTCGAAATGACGGGAACGGATAACACGTTTTGCGTTCTGTATTCGCCGAGGTCGCGCCTGCCGCTTATATTCGGCGGTATTGCGCTTGTGCTTGCGGCTGTTGCAATAATAATTTTCAGACGCAGAATAAAAGCATTTATAAAGAAACGTAAAAATGCCACGCGGCGGACAAAATAAATGAATAAATTTAAAGACAGGCAATATCCCGAATCACGGGCGATTGCCCGTCTTTTGATTTGTCATTGTAATTATGCGGTTATCCGTATAAACACGAAGATAAAAAATATTATTAAAAATGCCGCCCAATCGGGCGGCGGTACGGAAAAGTTATCTGAATCGATAATCAATTCCGCTTTGTTTTAGAATTGCATTTGCCGTATGGCGAGATTTAATTTTTGTATCAACCGTTATGTGGCGTGATGTGAGCGGACTGTACCATATATCGTGGTCTCCTTTTCCGCGTCTTACAAAAGTACAGTTATTTTTGCGTAAAATGTCACGAACCTTTTTTTCATATTCAGCCATTAAAGAGCAATCCTTTCATGGCGATTCGATACAAATGATAAAATATAAGATTTTTTTTCGGGGTTATTCAGAGCCAACAGCTCGGGCGCGGCAATACGAATGCGTTCAAGCAGAGCGTCAAACGACCCTGATTCAAGAACAAGACCGGGAATGCTTTCGCTTGTGGCAATCCACACGCCTGCATCTTCGTCCCAAGTCAGATTAATTACATATTCCAAGATAGCATACCTCCTGATTTTATTATACGGCAAATTTAATCTTTCAACCACAGTATAACAGAAAAATCTTAAAAAAGCAAGTACAACGGCATAAAATAGCGTGGTTTTTGAATCAGGTAAGTTTTAAGATAAAGATTACATACAAATCATTGGCGTATAACAAAAAATTTTAAAAAATTTTTTTATATCAAAATACATAGATGTTGTTGCTTATACGGGCGCGTTCAACTATATTTAGTATAAGTACAAATTTTTTTAAAATTTTTGTCAAAAAATCTATAAAATTAGGTGTTGAATTATTTTGAGTTTTCTGATATTATAATTGTTACAGGTATATTACAGGGATAAATGTATTGGCATATATATTGAGAAATTAAGCGTGTCCAAAATGAACGAGAGTTGGGGAAGGCACGTGTATTTGACATTACCGGAGGTTTGGGAATTGAATGATTTAAATGAGATATGGGACAGCGTCCTGCGTCAGATGGCAGAGGAAATATCCGCCGTTTCGTTCGAAACGTGGATAAAATCGGCAGAACCGATTGAGATAAGAGGAAACGAGCTTGTTTTATCCGTCGGTAACAGCCTTAACAAACAGATGCTTATGACAAAATTCCGCTCGATGATAGAGAGTTGTATCGAGCTTGAAACGGGGCGCACCTTTGAGATTAATGTTGTGGTAAACGAGAATGCCGCGGCAAAGACAGAGGGCGAGTTTTCGCCGGAGGACACGGCGAGCAGCCTGAACCCGAGATATTCGTTCGAAAATTTTGTTGTCGGCGGAAATAACAATCTTGCATACGCGGCGGCTCTCGGCGTTGCCGAATCGCCCGGGCGAAAGTATAATCCGCTCTTTCTCTATGGCGGAAGCGGTCTGGGAAAGACGCATCTCCTTCAGGCAATCGGAAATAAGTTTCATCAGCTTCACCCCGAGAGAAAAGTCCTTTATACAACGAGCGAAAAGTTTACATACGAGCTTGTAACGGCTATCCGAGAAAAGAGCAACCAGGAATTTCGCCGCAAGTACAGAACGGTTGACCTGCTTTTGGTCGATGATGTACAGTTCCTCGCGACAAAAGAGGTAACGCAAGAGGAATTCTTTCACACGTTCAACGCGATATATGATGCGGGCAACCAGATTGTTCTGACATCGGACAGACTTCCGTCCGAAACGCCGCATTTGACCGACAGGATAAAAGGCAGGTTCTCAATGGGTCTTTTGGCTGATGTACAGCCGCCCGATTACGAAACGCGTCTTGCCATTCTGCGCGCCAAGATTGAGGAAGAATATTTTACGTTTGACGAAGAAATAATCGAGTATGTCGCAAACAACATTCGTTCGAATGTTCGTGATTTAGAGGGCGCGGTAAAGCGTATTTTGGCATATGCCGGGATAGAGAGAACAAACACGATTTCGATTGAGCTTGCGCAAAAGGCACTGAAAGAGATTATTTCGACCCTGCCGAAACGCAACATCACAATATCGGTCATAATTGATGAGGTCGAAAAGTATTATCACCTTCCGCAAGGCTCGCTTATCACCAAAAAGCGGTCGAACGATGTCGCATATCCGCGGCATATCGCGATGTATCTTGCGCGTGAGGTTTTGAACGAATCATATCCGAGGATAGGTGAGGAGTTTAACCGTGACCATTCAACGGTTATGAATGCGGTTAAAAAGGTCAAGGCGAATTTGAGCGGTGACAGAGAGCTTGCCGAAAAGCTTGAAGATTTGGTGAACAATATCCGAAAGAATTAATGTATATTACAAATTGTGCGGAACGGTTCCAAACCGTTCCGGACATAAAAATGTATGTCCACTAAATTATGCGGATAATCGCGAAATGGGTAAATCAAAATAATTTTATTGAATTAATCGCCCGTTGCCCGGTTCCGTCTGCCGCTCCCGGACGGTAATGTAAAAATTATTTTGATTTTGATTTCGGCATACATAATATTTAACGGATTATACGGAATAACCCTATTATTTTAACAAAGGGGATTGATTATGAAACTGAATGATACAATAGCGGCGATTGCCACCCCGAGAGGTGCGGGCGGAATCGCCATTATTCGCATAAGCGGAACGCACGCGATTGAGATTGCGTCAAAAATCGTATTTCCTCTCGGAAAGATTCCTCTTGAAAAGTGCGAGGACAGAAAGCTTACGCTTTGTCGGATTCAAGAGCCGTCCGACGGCGGATATGTGATAGACAGAACCCTTGCGGTTGTTATGCGCGCGCCAAAAACCTATACGGGTGAGGATGTTGTCGAGATAAACTGTCACGGCGGCTATCTTGCGGCGGACAAGACCCTTGACGCGCTTTTTAAATGCGGCGCAAGGCTTGCCGAACCGGGCGAATTTACGCGGCGTGCGTTTATCAACGGAAAGACGGATTTGTGCGGTGCAGAGGCAGTTATGGACTTGATGGATTCAACGTCTGAGGCAGGACTGCATAACGCGGCGATGTCGCTCTGCGGCGGTATCGCCGAAAAGATAAACGGAATACGCGAAAGAGTTCTTGCTCTTGCAAGTCACATTTCGGCGGCGGCGGACTATCCCGAAGAGGTTGATGCGCCCGAACCCGATGAGGCAATGAGCGGACTTTCGGATATTCATACCGAGCTGAAAGCTCTTGCCGACGGATTCGATACGGGTCGCGTTATGCGTGACGGCGTGAGAACGGCAATAGTAGGCAAGCCGAATGTGGGAAAGTCCTCGATTTTGAACGCGCTTTTAAAATTTGAACGTGCAATCGTCACCGACATACCGGGGACAACCCGTGATACAATAGAAGAATTGATAAGCGTGGGCGGTATTGCCCTGCGGCTTATTGATACGGCAGGTATCAGAGATTCGGCGGACGAAGTTGAGCGCATAGGCATAGAGCGTTCGCAAAAAAATATTGAGCTTGCCGATTTGGTATTGTTTGTCGTAGATTCATCACAAGAGATAACGGATGAAGATATTGCGATTGCGGCGGCAGTCAGGAATAAAAAGTGTATCCTTATTTTGAATAAAAAAGACAAAGGAACGGCACTCGATACCGATGCCGCGGCGAAAAGACTCGGGATTGTACCCGACGCGGCGGTTGAAACAGCAGCTCCGAAGGGCGAAGCGGCGGAGGGAATCGATGTTCTCGAAAAGATTATATCCGATATGTTTACGCACGGAAAGGTGAAATTCGATGAGGTATACCTTGCCAACGAACGCCAAAAAGACGCGGTTTTGCGTGCGGATGCGGCAATCGGACACGCAATGGACGGAATACGTAACAATATGCCGTTTGACCTGGCTTTTGTGGACTTGGAGGACGCAATGTCGGCTCTTGGCGAGATTACCGGAGAGACAGTTCAAGAGGAAATTGTGGATAGTGTATTTGAGAGATTTTGTGTGGGGAAATAAAGTTTAAAAGAGATGTGATAAAAAGATGAATGACAAGGTTGTATTGCCTTTTGATTTTATAGAAAAATACGTCAGGTTTACAAAACCCGAATATATTCAGATTTATTTGTATATGAAATACTGCTTTGAAAAAAGCGGAGCGGCACCGTCCGCGGCGGATACGGCAAAGGCTTTGGATATATCCCCCGGCAGGGTTGAGTTTGTGATCGAGTATTGGATAAGCTGTGGTGAGATACAAAAAAACGACGGCGGCAAATTGACGTTCCCGAATGATAAATCCGATTCGTCGGGAGTGGCGGCAAAGCCGCACGCGGTCAGACCGCGAAAAGCGGCGGGCGCGCCGCGGATAAAGAGTACGCGGCCTTCGTATTCTCAATCCGAAATTGAGGCGGTTGCAAAGGCGAACAAACAAATATCGGGAATGTTTTATCAGGCGGAAACGATTTTGAACAAGGCCTTGACCGAAACGGAAACGGAACTGTTGTTTTCGTTTAACGATTGGCTCGGCTTGCCGGTTGAGGTTATAACAATGCTTTTGTCATACGCCGCCAAAAAGGGAAAGACGACAAAGCGTTATCTCGAGACGGTTGCGATTGACTGGGCGGAAAAGGGAATCGACACCTTTGAGGCGGCAGAGGCTTATATATCCGAGCTTGAAGCGGCGGACAGCGCCGAAACGCAGGTTCGCAAGATTCTGGGAATACATAACAGGGGTCTTACCGCCACAGAGAAAAAGTATATTAAGCTTTGGGTGGGCGAGATGAAGATTCCGACCGAGCTTATATCTCTTGCGTACGACCGAACGGTGGAATATACGGGAAAGCTGAGCTGGAGCTATATGGACAAGCTTTTGCAGAGCTGGGTTGCCAACGGGTATACGAACGAGGCGGATGTCAGGGCGGCGGATGAAGAATTTCATAAAAATAATACATATAAAAAGCCGTCAAAGACAAAGGCGAGTCCTTTCAATAATTATGCGCCCGAGAGCAAGACGGATTATTCCGACCTTGAGGAGCATATTTTGGATATGATGCTTGATGATGATTTTGAGTAAAAATTTTGATTTTGCGGAAAATTGCGAAATGGGCAAATCAAAATAATTTTATTGAATAATCGCCGACCCCTGTTCCGCCGAGCCTACCGCGGCGGCGATGGAAAAATTATTTTGATTTTGATGAAACAGGGGTCCCGAAAAATGAGGGTTGTACCCGAAATTTTTTGGGAGGAGGAAACGCCGCAAAGTAGGCGATGAATTTTATCGTGATAGAATTCGAGCAAACGCAGCGAGCGTTGACGATGTAGGGGACGGCTCTCGTCTGCCGACTCGGTCAAATCGCAAAACGATTGCCACCGGCAATCTG
>ERZ857775.117-NODE-117-length-114450-cov-9.054347_pt1 | contig 114450 bp, 86 predicted proteins | sample MGYA00519698_ERZ857775 | MGnify/ENA primary metagenome ERZ857775 (study PRJEB31778, sample SAMEA3449363) | human gut metagenome | biome: human gut; feature: human-associated habitat; material: faeces | place: United Kingdom | collected 2010/2012 ...
ATGGAGCGGAAGACGAGATTCGAACTCGCGACGTTCACCTTGGCAAGGTGACGCTCTACCACTGAGCCACTCCCGCATAATCTTAATAACAAAACATATTATAGCACATTTTATTCCAAAAGTCAAGAGAAAACTTTAACTTTTTTAAAAAATTATCGCGCCGCCGAAATTATACTACGAGCTCGCCCAAAACAAATATTTAAAACGCATTTAGTTTTGCATAAAACATTAAAAATTAGGGGTTGAAAAAAATTGAATTTTGGTATATAATTGGACATATAAGAATTTTAACATACTTTAAAGCTTAAAAATATCTTTTAAAATAGGGGTGACACTATGATTTTACCTATATTGCTGACAAAAACAAAGATGCTTCCGTTTTATGTTATCGGAATAGGTTTAAAAGAAAACCAACAGGATATTGTTCGTCCCGACGGATTTCCGGCGTACCAAATATTATATTGTACCGAGGGATGCGGAACATTCACCGCCGCAGGACATACATATCACATAAATGAAGGCGACGCATTTTTCTTTCGCCCGAACATACCGCACGAATATCACCCTGTCACAAAATCGTGGAAGACAAAATGGATTTCGTATTCGGGAACCTCCGCCGAAAGCATAGCCGATTATCTCGGTCTCGGTGATACGGCGGTGTTTTCTCTGCACAGCCTTCAGGATTTTGATGTATTGACAAATTCTCTTTCGGATATGTTTTGGTGCGACGACCCCGACAAAGAAATAAAAACATCTTGTATGATGTATAAAATTATTATCAAAGTCGGCGAATGCTATAACAATTCACCGCAAATGGGCGGCGGTATGAGCCAAAACGAAAAATATGAGAAAGTCAGTCCGGTAATCGAATTGATGAAAACACATTATAACGAGGATTTAAGCCTTGACTGTATGGCGGAATCGATTGGCGTAACATCCAATCATCTTTGTCGCCTGTTCAACCAGGTATATGATACTACGCCGCTGAAATATCTGACGCATCTGCGTCTTAATATGGCAAAGTATTATCTTTGCTCGCACAGAACGGTCAAGGTTAAAGATGTTGCCGAAAAGGTCGGCTTTCACGATGCAAGTTATTTTTGCGCCGTATTCAAAAAGGCTGAGAATATGACCCCCGATGAATTCAGAAAAATTAATGCCTTTTGATAACGCGTAATTATGCATCGAAAATTTGGTAAGGAGATTTTTATATGAGCAAGATTTACTTTCCGTTTGTATGCAACACGCTTTTTTTCAGCGCATATAAATTTTATTCGGAAAAGTTTCATGTCAACCGAACCGATACGGGTTATCCGATTGCGCGAATGGGATTTTTGCTGCACGGGTCGGGCGATTTTCGTTTCGGAGACAACCAAAGCGTTTGCATAAGCGCGGGTGACCTTGTATATATTCCGCCCGCAATTCCGTATACTTCGTACTGGAATCCCGAAGACAACGCCGAACGCAAGCTTGAATTTTATGTAATCGAGTTTGATTTAGAGGGTTTTAACCCGTATATTTACACATTCGAAAAGTTTGAAAACAAGTTTACACGCACGATATTTGACGAAATTTATTCTCTGGCAAAAACCGAAAAAAAGTATGCCACAACAGGAGTGTTTTTTCAAATTCTTCAAAAACTTACGGAATATCTTACTCCGATACGAAACGAGAGTTTCTATAAGATACAGCCTGCCATTGATTATATCGAGGCGAATTTGAGTTCGGATTTTGATGTGTCTGATTTAGCAAAGCAATGCAGCTTCAGCCAGCCGTATTTTTACAGCCTGTTCAAAAATTTGACCGGTTATTCGCCGATAGAATATAAAAATATGTTGAGAACAAAAAAGGCTCTTATCTACTTAAAAGACGGATATACTCTCGAACAAATATGCGAAAATCTTAATTTTTCATCATGCTCGCATCTGCGCAGCACAATCAAAAAACATACAGGGCAAAATCCGTCTCGGCTCAAAAATGTTCAGATTTAAACTTGTTCTTCGTCTGCCGTGTGATAATAAAATCATTATTATCACACGGCTTTTCTTTTATTTTGAATTGATTAAATAATCTTCAGACGCAACCTTTATGTTATCCGCTATATATGTATTTTTGCCGAAATTTACAATTATTTCACAGCCGTTGTCAAATACGGTTTTTTGAACCTGTTTGTCGTCGGTCAAATATTCAAATGAAATCATTCTTGCATATCTAAGCCCCCGTGCGGATGGCACCGTCCTGTTATATGATTTTTGTATCTCGTCTTTTATTATATCCCAATTTTCAACGGTAAGGCTGTAAATAGGCGGCAAGCCGTACAAAATATCAAACAAATCACGTTTTAACATTTGAGATATTATGCTGTTCGTACTGTCGCCCCAATACCAATATGATGTTTGACAATCGTGATACACAAGCTCCCACAAAGGAACTCTGAAACGGGGATCGAGCATATATTTAAAATTCCCATCTTCCATTTCTCTGTCGCTGTAAAATTCAGCCATACGCCTGCCCGAGTCATTCATCCGATAACCCGAAATGCTCATCATTCCCTCGTTATATTCATAATTTCGAACCGCGTCCTCATGACCGTTTTCGCTACCAGAAAACATTCCGAGTTTTTTAACTTCTTCGAAAAGTCGATTTTTTGCCGCAATTGCTTCTCTGCGTGTTTGGGGGTGTTCGGTACTGTAACATTCCTCTGTATTACAAAGCGTGACATCTATAAATACGCCGTCTATTCCGTTGTCCGCACCGTGCGTTTTGACAAATTTTTTCGCACAGTCCGGCGCAACACAATCGCACAGCTTATGCTGGTCGTACATTGTTCCGTCTTTTCCTTTGAGCTTCCAAGCAGGGCAATAACTTCCGTCCTTTTTTATAACAATTCCGCTCGGCCAATATTTCATTCTGTTTTTACATCGCTTTACGCGTGTTTCGGGAATTCTATCCGCGTATATTTTAGGTATAACATCAGTATAGACATCATAGTATACAGTCAAAAAACCGAGGTCTTTTATGTATTCCACCGTTGATTGGTCGATGTTTTCATCAATTATCGACCATAGAACGTTATTCATTCCATGCTCTTTTATTTCTTTGCCAATCCTCTTTCGTTCGTCAAACTGTTCCGTTGTCGGCTTTTTATAAACTGCATTTTTTGAATACATTTTATCCATTGCGTCATTGTTCCAAATCCAAAAATTCGCCGAACCTGCAAGAGAATCTATCTTTTTATTCTCTATTGCTCGTTCTTTAAGAGTTTTAACAAGCCCTTTTTGTTCCGCAACCTTTCGATATGTCCGGCATATATCCGTTATCGGACTTCCAAGACCGATATAAAACCTTATTTCACGGCAATATCCCCACTTGCCTTTTTCACTCATCCATATAACAGAGGTTCTGTATAAACCATCGTCATATTGTTTTGTATCGAGTTTTGCGTCTGCGTTTGCTATTACCGCAGCCAAAAGCCAGCTCTTTTCGGATGAAATTCCCCAAAAACTCATACTGTTGTACGTTCCTGCATATAACGGCCGCGGATTTAATAATGGAATATATTCTTCTACATTATGCGCAAGCCCCTCGCACATAGCAATGTATTCCCTGTCACCCGATTTTACTTCAAACGCTGTCGGGTATGCAATTCCGTCATCAAATTCGCGGTCGGAATTTAATAAAAGCTTAAAATACCTTCCTGTTTCATCACTTTCAATCGAATATATACCATCAAGCTCCGTTTCGCCTTTTTTTACCGTAAAAAATATTTTGCTCGAAATTGCTTTGACACTCGCGACAGACCAATCCGATTCGATTTGAACAAATGATGCTCCCGATTTTAAATCCGTAAATTCTGCTGACGCCGAATAATCATTAAAACTGATTTTTAAATTCGCAAACTCCGCAATATACATTCGATAAATCATCCCTTCTCCGATGATGCAATATCTATCATTATTATACCTCGATTATAGCATATTTATGTTCTGTCGCAAGACTATATTATATTATAAAACAAGCCAAATTATTGCGATTTTATATGACAATGCACGCTTTACACGATTTTCAAATCATAGAAAACAGTTCTTTTTTAATTATTATAGAGTCTTGCGCCGCTTACATCGGCTATGTTATAAATAATATATACTCGGATTACCGTTTTGAACGAATTACATATAAAATTTTGTATCAATGCAATTCATATACTCGATAATTCGAGTGATTAAACTTATAATATAAAAGTGTGGGGTCTGTATGAAAAACAATTATTCAGAAAATTGGAAAAAACGAGGTGACAGAACGGGTCTTATTCGAAACGCTCTTTTAAAATCTATGGGTTATACCGATGCGGATATAGAAAAGCCGATAATCGGTATAATAAACACATGGGCGGAAACAAATCCAGGACATATACACTTCAGACAGCTGTCCGAGGCGGTAAAGCGCGGTGTTTGGTCATCGGGCGGATTCCCTCTCGAGGTTAATACAATGTCAATATGCGAGGTGTTTTTCGACATTTCGAGCCTTGTATACCGAAATCTTTTATCAATTACAACCGAAGAACTTATTGAAAGGCATCCGTTTGACGGCATAGTGTTAATCGGCGGCTGTGACAAAAATATTCCGGCCCAGCTTATGGCGGCTGTATCGGCAAACAAACCGACAATATATCTGCCCGGCGGAGCAATGCTCCCCGGGAGCTATAAAGGGAAAACTCTTGCCTGCGGAACAGACAGTTTTTACCTGTACAACGATTATACGTCGGGTAAAATTTCACTTGAAGAAATGACAAAGCACGAAGGCTGTCTGTACGGAAGCGCGGGCGCGTGTCCGATTATGGGAACGGCGAACACTTGTCAAACCGTAACCGAGGCACTCGGTATCGCCCTGCCGAATTCGGCATCTTGTCTCGGCGTTTCCGCCGAAAAATTGCGGATAAGTGAAGAAACGGGGCGCAAGGCGGTCGAGCTTGTAAATAAAAATATAAAATGCCTTGACATAATTAATGAAAAGTCTGTTGAAAACGCAATCCGCGTTCTTATGGCAACAGGCGGTTCAACGAATTTGATTATTCATTTGATCGCAATTGCAAGACGCGCAAACATAGACTTAACACTTGATGACTTCGAAAGAATCAGCAAGGAAACGCCGGTTCTTGTCAATGTAAAACCGCACGGAACCGAAAATGTCGGCATGGGATTCCACAACGCCGGGGGCGTTGCATCTCTGATGAAAGAAATGGAGCATATGTTAAACGGCGAATGCTTGACCGTAAGCGGAAAAACCGTAAGCGAAAACCTAAAGGAAATTGATATGCCGTATGATAAAAACACGATTCGTCCTCTTGATAATCCGATTGAGGAAAAGGGCGGTATAGCTGTTCTGTACGGCAATCTTGCCCCGAACGGGGCTGTTATTAAACGAAGTGCGGCAAGCACCCGTCTTTTAAAACACAGAGGACCTGCAAAGGTTTTTGAGAACTTAACCGAGTGTCAAAAATACTTGCTTGACGAAAATTCTGACATCACGCCGGATACAGTAATAGTTTTAAGAGGATATGGACCGAAAGGCGCACCGGGAATGCCCGAAAACGGCAATTTTATGCCCTTGCCGCCGAAATTGAACAAGATGGGTATAAATGATTTTGTTCGTATAACCGATGCGAGAATGTCGGGCGGATGTTTCGGAACACAAATTCTTCACGTTGCACCCGAAAGCGCGGTAGGCGGACCTCTTGCGGCAGTTCGTGACGGTGACATTATTCATCTTGATGTTGACAACAACTTAATTGAGCTTGAAGTTTCCGATTCCAAAATAACCGAAAGACTAAAGTCGTTTAAGCCCAAAACGCATTCGGATATAAAACGCGGATTTGTACGAAATTTTATTGATAACGTAACTCAAGCCGATGAAGGCTGTGACCTTACATATATGCAATATAAAGGATAAAAAACAAAAAGCTAAAGCAAGGAGTGATTATTATATGAAAACATTAACCGAAATAAAAGGAATTTGTCCGATAATTGCCGCACCGTTCACAGAGGACGGCGAGGTCGATTATAAAAGCCTTGAAAACCTTGTCAAATTTTTAATCAAAGGCGGATGCCATGCGGTAACGCTTTTCGGTATCGCAGGTGAGTATTATAAGCTCACTGACGATGAACGCACCAAAATGGCTGAGGTAACGATTAATGCCGCAAAAGAAGTTGGCGGAAAAACAATTATTTCAGTAACCGACCACTCAACAGAGGTGGCGGCAAAGAGAGCGCATTTTTTTGAAGAACTCGGCGCGGATTGTCTGATGCTTCTTCCTCCGTTCTTTTTAAAGCCGGGCGCAAAGTATTTGTATGAACATATGAAAGCGATTGCAAACGCGGTAAAAATCCCGATTATGGCGCAATATGCACCCGAACAAACCGGGGTTACCATTCAACCCGAAACGTTTTGCAAGCTCGAAAAAGAATGCCCGAATATGATTTATTATAAAATTGAGTGCAAGCCTGCCGGACCATATGTTACAAATCTTATGAAATTAACCGACGGCAAAATGAAAATATTCGTCGGCAATGCGGGATTTCAGCTTATAGAATGTATGGACAGGGGTGCAATAGGCGCTATGCCGGGGTGTTCGATGTTCGACGTATATCTTGACATATACAATCGTTATATGAGCGGCGACCGCAAAGGCGCAATAGATATACATAATCTTATTTTGCCTATGCTCAATCACATAAGACAAAATGTTGAACAGATTATTTCATTCGAAAAGCGGATTTTAAAACGACGCGGAATTATTGCATCGGATTATTGCCGTGCGCCGTCTTATGATACGGATGAATATTTTGACAGGCTCTTTGATGAATTCTATGACAAGCTTTCGGTCGTGTACGGGTGGTGATATGATGAATAAGGTTGTATTTATAACTGGTGGCGGAACGGGGATCGGTCAGGGAATCTCAATTGAGTTTGCCAAAGCCGGGTATGATATCGCTTTTTCGTACAGAGGAAGCGCACAAGGCGCAAAAGAGACCGCACGGGCAATAGAAAGCCTTGGACGGCGTGTTCTCGCCGTTAAAGCCGATGTAAGCAATGTTGATGAAATTCACCAAATGTTCGAACGTGTAATAACCGAATTTTCGAGGATAGATGTTTTCATCAATAATGCAGGTATTACCGAAAAATCCGATTTTTTAAGCACAACGCCCGAGCTGTTTGACAGAATCTGCCGCGTTGATTATCGGGGTGCATTCTTTTGTATCCAACGCGCAGCACAAATAATGTCGGATAAAAATATAAAGGGCAGCATAATTTTAATTTCGTCAAACAATGCAACGGCACATTTTGCCGATGTTGCGGTATACGGCTCGGCGAAGGCGGCTGCCGAAAAAATGGCGGAACACGCCGCAATTGAACTTGCCAAATACGGAATAAGAGTAAACTCAATCAAGCCCGGCTGGACCGATACAGGTTCGGAAAGGCTTGATGCCAAGAAGGACACATACTATAAAATTCCGCTTAAAAAGTGGGCGACCGTCAAAGAAATAGGTCAGACCGCATTGTATCTTTCATCAGATGCCGCAGCATCCGTTACAGGAACATCCATTGTGATAGACAACGGTGCCCTGCTCGTTTCGGACAAGCGCGAAAGATACGGATATTGATAAAGCGCAAACATATAAATCCTTTTTAACCCGAAAACGAAATTATGCGTTTTCGGGTTAATTTTATCCTTAACACACCAAACGGTTCTTTTGGCGGCACCTTAAACATATATTTAAAGTGTACATGCTTATTCGTACGAAAGGAGAAAATTTATGAAAACAAAAGGATTTAAAAATTTAAAGTGTAATTTCTGTGCATTCTTTAACAAAAACCGTGTTAAATTTTTGGTTGTAACGGCGTTATTTTTCTGTGGAATAATCATAGGTGCGATATGTGATGTAAAAAACGTATCAGACGATAATATCGGATATATGAATAATTTCGCATCGGCGTACAAGCTTCAAGGTGTTTCATCGAGCGAAATATTTTTCAGGGCTTTAATTTCTTATTTAAGAATATTTGCGTTTATTTGGCTTTCGGGACGCTTTGTCTTTCTTATACCCCTAAACCTGTTTTCCGTTGCCGCAAAAGGATTTGGTTTGGGATTTACAATTTCCTACCTTATCCGCTGGAGCGGATTTGGCGGCATTATCTTTGGATTTTTAATACTTTTTGCACAGAATATCATTTTTATTCCGGTTATGCTGATATATTCCGTATATCAATTAAATTTTGTTCTTGAATACGGAAGAATCAAGCAAAACGGCGCATTATTCAAACAGACAAAACGGCTGATTGTCTCGGATATAAAAATAAGTGCCGCTGTTATTGCAACAGCAATTGTTTGCTGTTGCATAGAGGCATACATAATTCCGTCACTTATTATGCCTATGTGTTAAATATTTTTGGTATTTTTTTAGAAATTTATATTTTTTCAAAAAAATTTGCAAATAACACTTGTCAAAATCTTTAAAGTTATGTAAAATATAATTATGCATAAAAGGGTGGTGATAAAAGATGAATTCCGACAATACTTATATTGATAATTTTTTTGATTATCTCATAAACGAGCGCAAAATGGCAACAAATACAATAAATGCATATCATCACGATATTACGGAGTTTGAAATTTATGTCAAGGATAACGGTATTTCATCGGTCATTCAGGCAAACACCACCGCAATTCTCGAATATTTGCATAACCTGCGCCAAAACGGAAGTTCCGCGGCAAAAGTAAGCCGCATTATGTCCGCGCTGAAAACATTTTATAAGTTTCTTGTGCAAAGAGGTGTGATTTTCAAAGACCCTATGTACGGAATCCACGGTCTAAAATCAGAGCGCAAGCTTCCGTCCGCGCTGGCCGAATTTCAAATTCAAATATTGCTTGATATGCCGAAAGGCAACGGTCAAAAGGCGGTTCGCGACCGCGCCATTCTTGAAACACTGTACGCAACGGGGATGAAGATGTCGAATCTTATTAATCTTAGAACAAGCGATGTTAATGCTAAAATCGGATATATTTACTGTAAGTCGGATAAGGCAAGGGACAGAATTATACCTGTTTATGCGTATGCTCGGGATTGTCTTGCGGAGTATTTAGAGATTCGTAAAACATTTCCCGATTCCGATAAGACGGATATACTGTTTCTCAACCTTGAGGGAAAACAACTCTCTCGGCAAGGCGTATGGAAAATGATAAAATACTATTATTCAAAATCGGGGCTGTCAGGCGATATTACTCCGAGCATGCTGCGCCACAGCTTTGCAATGCATCTTTTGGAAAACGGCGTGGATTTAAAATCCCTTCAAGAAATGTTGGGGCATAATGATATAGAGACAACTCGCATATACGAATCTGCATTGAAAAATAAGATTCGAAAAGAATATATGAATGCGCATCCTCGTGCAAAGCATTCAAAACAGACAAATTGACATAAAAATTAAAAAACGATAACACAATCTGATATAAATACACAAACGAAAGGAATTGTTAAATATGAAAGATTCAAACAAAGTTCTTGTAATAGGCGGCGGCGGCAGGGAACACGCCATTATACACAAGCTTAAAGAAAGCGATAAAGTTTCAAAAATTTATTGCGCCCCGGGCAACGGAGGTATCGCACGCGATGCCGAATGTGTACCTATCGGCGTAATGGAATTTGACAAGCTTGTTGATTTTGCCAAATCAAATGAAATAGATATGGTTATGGTTGCCCCGGATGACCCTCTTGCAGCAGGCGCGGTAGACGCATTTGAAAATGCGGGAATTCGTGCATTCGGTCCGAATAAGCGCGCCGCGATAATCGAGGGCAGCAAGGCTTTTTCAAAAGATTTGATGAAAAAATATAATATTCCGACCGCAAAATACGAGGTGTTCTCAAACAGCATCGAGGCGATAGACTATATTAAAGAACAGGACACCTACCCCATTGTTGTCAAAGCCGACGGACTTGCTTTGGGTAAAGGCGTTATCATTGCCGAAACATTTGAGGACGCCGAAAAAGCGGTTCACGAAATTATGGACGACAAGGTGTTCGGTTCTGCCGGCGGCAAAGTCGTTATCGAGGAGTTCCTCACGGGCCCCGAAATATCGGTTTTAGCGTTTACGGACGGAAAAACCATAAAACCTATGGTTTCCGCCCAAGACCACAAAAGAGCTTTTGATAATGACAAAGGCCCGAATACGGGTGGCATGGGAACATTTTCGCCAAGCAGAATTTATACGGATGAATTGGCGGATGAGTGTATGAAAAATATATTTATTCCCACAATGAATGCAATGAATTCCGAAAACAGGACTTTTAAAGGCGTATTGTATTTCGGATTGATGAAAACGCCCGACGGCGTAAAGGTTATAGAATATAATTGCCGTTTCGGCGACCCCGAAACCCAAGTCGTTCTTCCTCGTCTCGAAAGCGACTTATTTGAGATTTTTGATGCGGTTATCGATGAGCGTCTCAATGAAATTGATATAAAGTGGAATGACGGTGCTGCGGTCTGTGTTGTGCTTGCCTCGGGCGGATACCCGCGCAAATATCAAACAGGCTATCCGATTGAAGGACTTTGCCGCGCAGAAAGTGCAGGCGCATTAATCTTCCACGCAGGAACAAAGGCGGACGGAGATAATATTCTTACCTCGGGCGGAAGGGTTCTCGGCGTAACAGCGGTCGCTTCAAATCTGGATGATGCGATTAAAACCGCCTACGGTTATGTTGACCTTATAAGTTTTAAAGATATGCACTATCGTAAAGATATAGGAATTAAAAAATATAATTAAAATATTAAAACGCGTTGGCGGCCATCGCCAACGCGTTTTGCGTTATAAATCATATAAAACAACTTCGTTTTTTAAAAGGGTTTTTTGAACATCGATTATTCTTTGATTTTCGGAACCTCTGAATTTAAGCGAAATATTTTTCTCTTCCTCTTTATATCTTCCGTCAACGAGCACATCGGTTAATTCAAGTATTTTTTGAGTGTATTTGCAATTTGCTCTGCAACCCTCGGAAAGCAATTCTTCGTATGTAAAGCCGGTAAAAATCCATATATTTTTATTCGGAAGCTCACTCCGAACTCTCTTTAGGAACGGATATAATCCCTCTTGATTTGACGGTTCAAACGGCTCGCCGCCCAAAACGGTTAAACCTTTAATATATGAATTTTTCAGCAATCCCAGAATATACTCCTCTGTATCTTTTGTAAATGGCTTTCCGTACTCAAAATCCCATGTCTGGGGTTGAAAACAGTTCTTGCACATATTTCGGCAGCCCGATACAAAAATCGATACCCTCACCCCGACTCCGTTCGCTATGTCACAGTTTTTTATTTCTCCGTAATACATTATTCATACTCCTTTTTGATACAAAAATCGGGTAGAGCGTTTTTGGTATGCCCCTGCCCGATTTTTCTTTCGGCTTTATATCAAAGGTGCATTACTCTTTCCTTTATTTCCTGAGTCCTGCCTTGATTCCAAAACTGTGTTCCTATATATCCGCAAGTCCTTCTTGCAACGTTCATTGTATCTTGGTCGGTGTTTCCGCATTGCGGACATTGCCAAATAAGCTTTCCGTCCCGCTCTTTTATCTCGATTTCACCGTCCCAGCCGCAAGCCTGACAATAATCGCTTTTTGTATTGAGTTCGGCATACATAATATGGTTATAAATAAATTTCATTATTTCCAATACAGCCTCAATATTATTTTGCATATCAGGAACCTCTACATAGCTGATAGCACCACCCGGCGATAATGCTTGGAACTTAGCCTCAAACGCAAGCTTATCAAATGCGTTTATTTTCTCGGTAACATGTATGTGATAGCTGTTGGTTATATATCCTTTATCGGTTACGCCTTTGATTACACCGAAACGCTTTTGCAAGCATTTTGCAAATTTATATGTCGTACTTTCGAGCGGTGTACCGTAAAGAGAATAGTCTATATTTTCCTCCGCTTTCCATTTAGCGGTGTATTCATTCAGCTTTTTCATAATCTTTAATCCGAGTTCTTCGCCCTCGGGTTCGGTAAGCTTTTTACCGATAAGGCTGTAAACACATTCCCAAAGTCCGGCATATCCGAGCGAAAGCGTCGAATATCCGCCGTGCAGATATTTATCTATCTTTTCGCCTTTTTTTAATCTCAACAACGCTCCGTATTGCCACAAAATCGGGGCAACATCCGAAACAGTACCCTCAAGTCTTTCGTGACGGCATTGCAAGGCGCGATGACATAATTCCATACGCTCATCGAAAATCTTCCAGAATTCGTCCATATTTTTATGCGCCGACAAACCGATGTCTACGAGATTTACGGTGATTACACCCTGGTTGAATCTGCCGTAATATTTCGGCTTTCCGTTTTCATCGACATAAGGCGTTAAAAAGCTGCGGCAGCCCATACAGGTATAACAATGTCCCTCGCCGTTTTTGTCAATTTTGTTTTCAAGCATAATTTTTTCGGATATATAATCCGGAACCATTCTTTTTGCCGTACATTTCGCCGACAATTCCGTCAGATAATAATACGGGTCGCCCTCGTGAATATTATCATCTTCGAGTACATATATAAGTTTTGGGAAAGCGGGTGTAACCCAGATTCCCTTTTCGTTTTTAACCCCTTGATAACGCTGTTTCAATACCTCTTCGATAATGATTGCGAGATCGGCTTTTTCCTGTTCGTTTTTCGCCTCGTTCAAGTACATAAAAACGGTTACAAAAGGTGCCTGACCGTTTGTTGTCATAAGTGTAACGACCTGGTATTGAATCGTTTGTACTCCTCTTGCGATTTCGACGCGCAGACGCTTTTCGACAATCTTTTTAAACGTCTCTTTGGGCAGAGTAATATTTATCTCATCAATTTCTTTTTTCAAATCTCTTGCGATTTTTTCACGGCTTACCTGAACGAACGGTGCGAGGTGAGTCAGCGATATTGACTGACCGCCGTATTGGTTTGACGCAACCTGTGCGATTATCTGTGTTGCTATATTGCACGCGGTCGAAAAGCTGTGCGGACGCTCGATGAGCGTACCTGTGATAACCGTACCGTTTTGCAGCATATCCTCGAGATTAACCAAATCACAGTTATGCATATGCTGTGCATAGTAATCGCTGTCATGAAAGTGGATTATTCCCTCATTATGAGCGTCAACAATATCCTGAGGAAGCAAAATACGATTTGTTATATCCCTTGAAACCTCACCTGCCATATAATCACGCTGAGTTGAGTTGACAACGGGATCTTTATTTGAATTTTCTTGTTTTGCCTCTTCGTTATTACGCTCCAAAAGGCTTAAAATTTTGCCGTCGGTTGTGTTGGACTGGCGAACCAGAGTTCTTGTATATCGATATGTGATGTAAGCCTTGGCAACTTCATATGCCCCGTGAGCCATAATTTGACGTTCAACAAAATCCTGTACCTCTTCCACGCTCGGCGAATGACCTATATTTTCGCACGCCAAAACAACCCTGTGCGCAATGCGCTCGATTTGTTTTTCGGTCATCCTCGACTCTTCCGCAACGGCACAATTTGCTTTTGAAATAGCTTTGATAATCTTCTCTTTGTCAAATGTCACTTCCGAACCGTTTCTTTTAATAATTTTCATTTCAAATTTCCCCTCGCTTTTACTCATTCATATTTACTCATTCATATAACCAAAACACAATATATTGTATATCGGGCAGTATCTAATATAGCATATATAGCATATATTGTCAAGAGGAAATTTACCTTGTAACACAATTGTTACATACATTTTATTCCATAAACCCGCGTAATCCGCATGAAATAAGGGTTTGATTAAATTCCTGTTTTTTAAAAATTTTTCGGTCGAAAAAATTCGACTTTTTTCATAGATTTTCATTATCGGTTTTCTTTTTATAACCGTTAATCTTTAATCGATATTTTTCAAATTTTTTAAAGCAATTTACGTTTGACATAAATTCCATCTTATGTTATAATAAAGAAAAGAATCTGAGAGCCTGTTAAAATTTGTTAATTAAATTTGTAATATAGATTTTTTCACCAATTGACAATAAATATAAATCGGAGGTTAAATCAATGGTAATAAAAGAGTCTGCCGAAAATTATTTAGAGGCTATTCTTATGATAAAAAACAAAAAAGGTGCCGTTCGCAGCATCGACATAGCAAATCATCTTAATTTCACCAAGCCGAGTGTCTCGGTTGCAATGAAAGGCTTCAGAAAGGACGGATATATCGTTGTTGATGATGACGGCAATATTAACCTTACCGAAAAAGGTATGCAGATAGCCGTCGGCATTTACGAACGCCACGAGGTGATAGCAAAGGCTCTGATTGCTCTCGGCGTTGATAAAGAAACAGCGTATGAGGACAGCTGTAAAGTTGAACATGACATAAGCCAGCAAACATTTGACAAAATCAAAAGCTATCTTCACAAAAAAGATATAATCTGACATAGATATTCAAAGCACAAAACCGCAGCGGAATCATATCGGAAATCCGTTGCGGTTTTATTATATCACAGGTATCTAAACCTTTTAGGCAATAATAAAGCCCGAGATATTAAGCTCGGGCGAGAGTTCCCTATAAGACGTTTATCTTATAAGGGGGAAATGAAAAAAAGAGTGTTAGTTAATTGTGGTATACATATATAATACACTATTTTAATCAAAATTTCAACCTCAATTTAAGTTGAATTCATAAAAAAATATGAGATGTTTTTTGTTTAATCTGCACAAAATATTGCGTTAGTGTTAAAGACCTACCCCAAAATGAGCTTTAAGAAGGTCTTTTTGCCTTTTTTAACAATCATTTCACCATCTTTAAAATACTCGGAATTAATAATCGTGTCAACACCGCTGACCTTTTCTCCGTTTATCGAAAGCCCGTTTTGCTGAACCAATCTGCGTGCCTCGCTCTTTGACGGACAAAGTTTAACATTTACAAGCATATCCAAAACATTTATGCCCGATTCGATTTCCGATTTCGAAATTTCAGCCGATGGCATATTTTCCGTATTCGAACCACCGGCAAATATAGCCGTTGCCGCGTCATTCGCTTGCTTTGCCGCTTCCTCGCCGTGCACCATTTTGGTAACTTCGTAAGCCAACAGGCACTTAATCTTGTTCAGTTCCTGTCCTTCCAGCTTTTCATATTCGCGTATTTGTTCCATCGGAATAAAAGTAACGAGTTTCAAAAGTCTTATAACATCCTTGTCATCAACATTTCTCCAGTATTGATAGAATTCATACGGCGAAACTTTTTCAGGATCAAGCCACAGCGCACCTTTTTCGGTTTTACCCATTTTTTTGCCCTCAGACGTTGTAAGCAGAGTGAACGTCATACCGTATGCCTGTTTACCTTCTTTACGTCTTATAAGCTCGATTCCGCCCAATATATTCGCCCACTGGTCATCGCCGCCGAATTCCATAAGGCAATCATATTCTTTATTAAGTTTATAAAAGTCAAACCCCTGCATAAGCATATAGTTAAATTCAAGGAATGTAAGACCTTTTTCCATTCGTGTTTTAAAGCATTCGGCGCTGAGCATTCTGTTTACCGAGAAATGAACGCCGACTTCGCGCAAAAAGTCAACATAGTTGAGCCCGAGAAGCCAGTCCGCATTATTAACCATTATTGCCTTTCCGTCCTCAAAGTCAATAAACTTTGACATCTGCTTTTTGAAATTGTCCGCGTTATGCTGGATGATTTCCTGTGTAATCATCGGACGCATATCGGTTTTTCCCGTCGGGTCGCCGACCATAGTCGTACCGCCGCCCAAGAGAATTATGGGGCGATGACCTGCGTTTTGCATATGTTTCATTACTATGAGCTGCATAAAATGACCGATGTGCAAGCTGTCTGCCGTCGGGTCAAAACCGATGTAGAATGTTATCTTTTTTTCGCCGAGAATCTTACGGATTTCGTCCTCATGAGTGGTCTGTGCTATAAGACCTCTCTCTTTAAGTGTGTCAAATACGTTTTCCATTTTCAAATTCCTTTCAAATAAATACTTTTATAAAACAATCTCGAATTATTCCAAGTTTTCGGATTCGTCGTTCTTTTCTATTTTTGTAACCTTGATGCACAAATCATCGAGCTGTTGTTGGTCAACAATATCGGGCGAATGCATCATAAGCTCTGACGCATTTTGAACTTTCGGGAATGCAATGACATCTCTGATTGAATCACAGCCTGCCATTATCATTGCAAGCCTGTCAAGTCCGTAAGCAAGTCCGCCGTGAGGGGGCGTACCGTATTTAAATGCTTGCATCAGGTATCCGAATCTTTCCCACGCCTGTTCATGAGTAAAGCCAAGAGCCTTAAACATCTTCTCTTGCAAAGCAGCGTTGTAAATCCGCAGACTTCCGCCGCCGATTTCACTTCCGTTTAAGATAATATCATACGCTTTCGCTCTGACTTCGCCCGGTGCTGTTTCGAGCTTGTCTATATCCTCATCAAACGGGTGCGTGAAGGGATGATGCATCGCAACATACCTATCCTCTTCCTCTGAGTATTCGAGCAGTGGGAATTCGGTAACCCATAAAAAGCTGTATTTGTTCTTGTCAATAAGGTCGAATCTGCGCGCGACTTCCAAACGCAGGTTTCCGAGAGCGTCATAAACAACACTGTCTTTATCTGCGATAATCAAAACACCGTCACCGGGCCTTGCGCCTGTTTTGTCAAGTATTGCCGAAACGGTGTCCTCATCGAGGAATTTTGTTATTTGCGACCTTAAACTTCCGTCCTCTTCTACAACAATCCACGCCATACCTTTTGCACGATAAGTCTTTACATATTCGGCGAGAGAATCAAGTGTCTTTCGTGTAAGCTTTGACGAAAGTCCCTCTGCCACGATACAACGGACGCTGCCGCCGTTTTCTATCGCACCCGAGAACACTTTGAATCCACAGTCCTTAACCTCATCGGATATGTCAACAAATTCCATTCCGAATCTCATATCTGGTTTATCCGAACCGAAACGATTCATGGCTTCACGATACGGCAGTCTCAAAAACGGTGTTTGAACATCTATATCCAAAACCTCTTTGAATACACGTTTTAAAAATCCCTCATTAATATTTATAATTGTATCAATATCAATGAACGAAAGCTCCATATCCAGCTGAGTAAACTCGGGCTGGCGGTCGGCTCTCAAATCCTCATCCCTAAAGCATCTCGCAATCTGGAAATATCTGTCATATCCGCCGAGCATAAGCAGCTGTTTATACTGCTGAGGCGATTGCGGCAGTGCGTAAAAGTTGCCTGGGTGCACACGGCTCGGCACAAGATAATCGCGCGCACCCTCGGGTGTGCTTTTGGTAAGTATCGGTGTTTCTATTTCAAGAAAGCCGTTTTCGTCAAAATAATCGCGTGCAATCTTGGCTATTTTATGACGCATAATAAGATTCCTTTGCATATCGGGGCGTCTGATGTCAAGATAGCGATATTTAAGACGCAAAGCGTCATTTGTATCGATTCCCTCTTCTATATAAAATGGCGGTGTTTCAGAACCGTTTAAAACACGAAGTTCGGAAACCAAAACCTCTATCTCTCCCGTTTCCATATCGGGATTGATGTTCTTTTCCGTCCTCAAAGCAACCTCGCCGACAGCAGCGATAACGTACTCGCTTTTTAATTGGGTTGCCTTTTCAAATACAGCCGAATCCGTTTCATCATTGAAAGATAACTGTATAATACCGCTGCGGTCGCGCAGAGTTACAAAGTCAAGTCCGCCGAGTTTACGATTGCGCGCAACCCAGCCGCAAAGAACAACTCTCTCGCCTGCGTTTTCTTTTTTCAGAGTTCCGCACATATGTGTGCGTTTAAGTCCTGCCATTGTTTCAAATTCCATTATTTATTCCTCCGATTTTAATATTACGTTTTTTAAACAGTCTTTATCTTTGCAGCGATTTCATCTGCCGACAGCGAAACATCGGTTGTTTCACCGGTCTGCATATTTTTAAGCGCGGCTTTGTTCTCGTTTATTTCATCATCTCCGAGAACAATCGAATATTCTGTGCCGAGTTTGTTTGCAAACTTCATCTGAGCCTTTACGCTCCTGCCGCACAAATCTCTTTCGGCACAAATTCCCGACTGTCTTAACTCATAAACAAGTTTTTGGGCTTTTATATCAGCTTTATCACCGATTGATACAACAAATATATCAGGTGCGCCGTCCGCTTCTTCAACAAAATCTTTGTCTGCGCCCTGCGCTTTCAATACCATAATAAGACGCTCCAAACCAATCGCAAAGCCGATTCCTTCGGTCGGTTTGCCGCCCAGTTCCTCAACAAGCCCGTTATATCTTCCTCCGCCGCAAACGGTTGACTGTGCGCCGAGAGAATCCGATGTTATTTCAAAAACGGTTCTTGTATAATAATCAAGACCTCTCACAATATCGGGATTTATCGTGTATTCAACGCCGACCGAATCCAGATATGCCGTTGTTTTTTCAAAATGTTCTTTGCACTCATCGCACAGATTATCTATCATCTTGGGCGCATTCTTTGCAATACCACTGCAAATTTCCGATTTACAATCTATTATACGCATCGGATTTTTTTCAAGTCTGTTTTTACATGTATCGCACAGCTCGTCACAGTACTGTTCAAAATAATTCTTTAGCTTTTCGTTATACGGCTTTTTGCATTTCGGACAGCCGATGCTGTTTATGTTAAGCTTTAAACCCTTTACGTTAAGAGCCTTAAAAAAGTCCAACGCAAGAGTTATCATCTCGGCATCGGTCGCATCCGATGTTCCGCCAAAGCACTCAACGCCGAATTGGTGAAACTCTCTCAATCTGCCCGATTGAGGTTTTTCGTATCTGTATGCGGTAATCAGATAATATAATTTTGTCGGTTGCGGATTGGCATACAGCGAGTTTTCGATAAAGCTCCTTGCCAACGATGCCGTACCCTCCGGGCGTAGCGAGATACTTCTTCCGCCCATATCTTCAAACGTGTACATCTCTTTTTGTACTACATCTGTTGTGTCACCGACGCCGCGCCGGAAAAGGGCTGTATCCTCAAAAACAGGGGTGCGGATTTCTTTAAACCCGTATTTTTTGCAAACCTCATGAGCGGTCTGTTCTATCTTTCTCCAAAGCGGGCTGTCCGATGGTAAAATATCTTCGGTTCCTCTCGGTTTTTTTATCATGTTGAGACACTCCTTTTGTTATAATTCATCATTTGTTCCACAGCAAATTCGGCGGATAAAGCCGAGAATTTCTTCCCTGCCGTATCTCGTCTGAGCCGAAAACGGAAACAAAACGCTCTCATCATCGAGTTCAAGCGTATTATATATGTCTGTCAAATTCTTTTCAATCTGTGACTTTTTAAGTTTATCAAGCTTTGTTGCTATAATTATCGGACGATAACCGCATCGCCGAATCCAGTCAATCATTGTAATATCATCTTTTGTCGGTTTGTGTCTTGAATCAACAAGCTGAATTACCGCCGAAAGATTATACCTGTTGTTTAAATATGTGTCAATCATCTTCGCCCAACTTTCTTGCTCGGACTTGGATACTTTTGCGTATCCGTATCCCGGCAGGTCAACAAGTCTGTATTCTCCGCCAATATCATAAAAGTTAATTGTTGCCGTTTTTCCGGGCGAGCTGCTTGTCCTTGCGAGTTTTGACCTGTTGACAAGACAGTTTATAAGTGATGACTTTCCCACATTTGAACGCCCCGCAAAAGCAATTTCGGGTACAAACGTATCGGGATATTGTTCGGGTTTGACCGCAGTAGCCAAAAGCCTTGCGTCTATATAATCCATTTTAAACCGCCTTTCGCATAAAAGCCGTGAAAACAGCTTTTACGTTAATCTATATTTTCGGATATTGTAATTTCATCATTAACTTTATCATAATCGGTCAAGTCAAAATATTGCCGTGATTTCGGGGATACTTTTTCGTTGCCTATTATATTCACAAGAGCGTTATCGAGAACAGCATCAACATTCTTTACAAAAACGAACGATATGCTGTCTTTGACAACCTCGGGAAGTTCATCGAAATCCTTTTTGTTTTCATACGGAACAATAAGTTTCTTTATTCCGAACCTTAATGCGGCAAGGCTTTTCTCCTTTAATCCGCCGATAGCCAAAACCCGACCTCTAAGGGTGACTTCACCCGTCATTGCTACATTATGCTTAACCGCACGCCCGGTCAATGCCGATACAATTGCCGTTGTAATTGTTATTCCTGCGGACGGGCCATCTTTCGGTACAGCCCCCTCGGGAACGTGAATATGTATGTCCGTATCCTTGTAAAAATCTTTTTTTATGCCGAGTCTCATTGAATTCGCCCTGACATAACTCAGCGCCGTTTTTGCGGATTCTTTCATTACATCACCGAGGTTTCCCGTAAGTTCAAGCTTGCCTCCGCCCGGCATAGTATTAACCTCGATGTTGAGAGTATCGCCGCCGACGCTTGTCCACGCAAGTCCGGTTACAACTCCAACCTTGTCATCTTTATCCGCTTTTTCCGTCAGGTATATCGGTTTGCCCAATATATCAATAATATTTGACTTTTTAACCGATACCGAATCCGCATCTTCCTCCGCAATCATTTTTGCTGTCTTTCGGCATATTGCCGCAATTTTTCTTTCAAGCTCACGCACGCCCGACTCTCTTGTGTATTCATCGATAATCGGCATATATGCCGATTGAGAAAACTTTAATTGTTTTGAATTGAGTCCGTGTGCCGCTCTTTGTTTCGGAACAAGATATTTTTTCGCAATATTCATTTTTTCGTTCGGGGTATACCCCTCAACCTCTATAACATCCATTCTGTCAAGCAGCGGAGCAGGAACGGTATCAAGAGTATTTGCCGTTGCGATAAAAACAGTATCCGAAAGGTCAAACGGCAATTCGAGATAATGATCCCTGAAATTTTTGTTTTGTTCGGGGTCAAAAACTTCAAGCATTGCCGAGGCAGGGTCACCGCTGAAATCGCTTGACATTTTATCAATTTCATCGAAGAGCATAAGAGGGTTGGACGAATCCGCACGTTTCAGAGCATCTATTATACGTCCCGGCATCGCACCCACATATGTTTTTCTGTGGCCGCGGATTTCCGCTTCATTCTTAACGCCGCCAAGGCTTATGCGAATATATTTTCGGCCAAGTGCCTCGGCGAGAGCGCGAGCAATAGAGGTCTTACCCGTTCCCGGCGGACCTACAAGACATATTATATTATTTTTCGGCGAGCCGCCGAGCGAACGTACAGCAATGTATTCAAGAATACGTTCTTTTACCTTTTTTAATCCGAAATGGTCGCGATCCAAGATTTTCTTTGCACGTAAAATATCCGTATTATCCTCTGTCTTTCTGTCCCACGGCAGGGCAAGTACCGTTTCGATATAATTCTGAATAACGCTGTATTCCTGTGAAAAAACATTGTTTTTGGAAAGACGCTCCAATTCCTCTCCGAGTTTATCAAGAGTTTCTTTCGGAAAGTCTCTGCCCTCCATCATTTCGCGATATTTTTGAATATCTTCGTCATAATCCTCGGATTCACCGAGTTCATTACTGATAACTTTAGCCTTTTCTCTCAGAATTGCTTCACGCTTTTTATGGGTTAAATTTATATTTGCCTTTTCGCCGATGTCCTTTTCCACCGACAAAACTTCAAGCTCTTCCGATAACATTCCAATCAACATTTCGAGTCTTGCTTTTACATCGAGTTCCTCTAAAACGCGCTGTTTATCAGCAGGTTTCAGAGGAAAGTTTGCGGCAATCAAATCTGCAAGTTCACCCGGATTGTCTATTCCGAGCAAGGATGTAACGATTTCCTCGGGGATACGATTATATAAATCAAGAAAGCCCTCAACCAAATGCATAGCCTTGCGCATAAGAGCCTCGATAACAATGTCATTTTCTTCCGCTTCGACATCTTTGAGCCGTGTAACAGACACAACAACACCATCATCGGTATCATCAAATCTGGTTATCTTTGCGCGATAAAGTCCTTCCGCCAAAACTCTGATATTTCCGTCGGGAAGGTTGAGAATCTGATGCACCTCCGCTATCGTTCCGATTTCTGCCAAGTCTTCGGCTTGCGGTTCGCTTTGTTCCATATTATTTTGAAAGCACATAAATATAAGCTTATCGTTATTCATTGCGTTTTTGACAGCAGCCACGGATTGCTGTCTTCTGACGTCAAAATGCAGAATCATTCCCGGGAAAACACTGAGTCTCTTCAAAGGAAGCAACGGGAGTGTATATCTTATTTTTCGCATACTTATTATTCAATCCTTTTATAATATAGTTTATTCGAATATAATTATCACATCATATTATTATACTATTAATCAGTGCAAATATCAAGCATTTTTTTCAGTTTATCGGAAAAAACTTGCATTTTTTCAAAAGTTGTTGATTTTCTTAGCTTTTTCCGAAAAAATATATGTGTTTTTCTCAATTTTTGATATATAATGTAAGAAAAATTATTGGAATGTCAGCAAAACAAAGGAATATTTTCGAATTTTGCGACAGAGCAAAAAATATTAAGGAGAATAAAAGTGAAAGAATTATATGAAAGATACCCAATATTAAAAGAATGCGACAGCGATATTGAGTCTGTTGTCGAAATGCTTTGTGAATCGTATAAAAGCGGCGGAAAGCTCTTGCTTTGCGGCAACGGCGGCAGCTGTGCCGATTGCGAACATATCGTCGGCGAGCTTATGAAAGGTTTTTTGCTTTCGCGGCCCGTTGATTATTTATACGATAAATTTAAAGAATTGGGATTTGATGATGCCGAATATATGACAAAAAATCTGCAAGGCTCTCTGCCTGCCGTTTCTCTGCCGCATCAATCAGCTTTGATTTCTGCTTTTTCAAACGATGTTGCGCCAGATATGATTTATGCCCAGCTCGTTTTGGGGTTGGCATCATCCAACGATGTTCTGTTATGTTTATCGACCTCGGGTAATTCAAAAAATGTTGTCTATGCCGCTAAATGCGCAAAGGCTCTCGGAATTAAAACGATTGCCATGACGGGCAAAAATGCAAGTCTTTTATCCGATTTGTGCGATATAACCATACAAGTTCCCGAATATGAAACATATAAAATACAAGAACTTCATTTGCCTGTATATCATTACATCTGCGCTCAAATCGAACGAACTTTTTTTGAAAAATAAAAGCAACGAGCCTCGGCTTATATTTTAGCCGAGGCTCGTTGCTTTTATAAATCCTGTATTTCTTTGCGTTTTTCCTCTATATTTTCGGCAATCATCATATCTTTGACTTTCATCAGTCTTGTTGTTGTGCTGCGTTCGTTTTCATCAAGCTTCATCGTTATATATCTGATTGTTTCTTCGTATCGCGGAATCATAACGTGTTCAAGTGCGTTTACCCTGCGGCGAGTCTTTTCTATCTCTGCCGCAAGCATCTGACAAGACTTTTCAACCTCAGCAAGTCTAATCATATTCGGTAAGCACTCCGCAAGTGAATAAATCGCATTATCCATCTCTCCCGAGGTATAAGCAAATCCGTATGAATATATTCCCGAAGGGTCTTTGGTTTTATACTCGGCAGAATATTGAGGAAGAATAACACTCATTACATTTTGAGTCGAAATTTCAAGCGAAAGTTCCTGTTTCGGCATCATAAGAGCCGTGTGCAAAACTTCATCGGGAACGACACATCTCACAGCGGCAAGCTTTTGATTTGCCAAACCGAGAGCACTTTCCACTTTCTCTCTCAACGAATGGTTCTCACGGATTAAGTCCATAAATCTGCGCATAAGCTCATCGCGTTTGTCTTTAAGCAGCTTATGTCCTCTCCGTGCCGTTGTCAGCTTTCGTTTTAAATTAGTAAGCTCCATTCTGGTGGGATTTACATTCAGTACAGCCATACCGACACCCCCTTATTCACCATAGTATTCATCAAGGAATTTATCGTTGATACGTTTCAACTCGCTGCGCGGTAATATTCTCAGCAGCTTCCATCCTATATCGAGTGTTTCCTCGATACTTCTGTCCGTGTCGTAACCTTGTGAGACATATTCTTTTTCAAACTCATCGGCAAACTTGGCATAAAGCTTATCTATATCCGTCAATGCGGCTTCGCCCAGTATAACCATAAGTTCTTTGGCGTCTTTGCCGCGTGCATATGCCGAGAAAAGCTGATTCATTGTATCACTGTGGTCTGCTCTTGTTCTGCCCTCGCCTATTCCCTTATCTTTAAGTCTTGATAATGACGGAAGAACATCTATCGGCGGCGCAATTCCCTTTCTGTACAAATCTCTCGACAATATAATCTGACCCTCTGTGATATATCCGGTAAGGTCGGGTATGGGGTGCGTTTTATCATCCTCGGGCATTGTCAAAATCGGAATCATTGTTATCGAACCGTCTTTTCCGTTTTGCCGTCCCGCTCTTTCATAAATTGTTGCAAGGTCGGTGTACATATATCCTGGATAGCCGCGGCGTCCGGGAACTTCTTTTCTTGCCGCAGATACCTCACGCAATGCATCGGCGTAGTTGGTAATATCGGTCAGGATAACCAAAACGTGCATATCACACTCAAACGCAAGATATTCCGCCGCGGTCAACGCCATTTTAGGAGTTGCTATACGCTCTATCGCAGGGTCGTTTGCAAGATTCACAAACATAACGGTTCGGTCGATTGCTCCCGTGCTTTTAAACGATTCTATAAAAAAGTTGGATTCCTCGAACGTAATACCCATAGCGGCAAATACAACCGCGAACTTTTCATCCTTGCCGCGAACCTTTGCTTGTCTGGCAATCTGTGCCGCAAGTTGTGCGTGCGGCAAACCGCTCGCCGAGAAAATCGGCAGCTTTTGACCTCTGACAAGAGTATTCAGTCCGTCTATCGCGGAAATTCCCGTTTGTATAAACTCTTGCGGATAGCGTCTCGCCGCAGGGTTCATCGGCTTTCCGTTTACGTCAAGGCGCATTTGAGGAATAATTTCGGGACCATCGTCAATCGGTCTTCCGAGACCGTCAAATACTCTGCCGAGCATATCGGGTGACACGGGGAGCTCCATCTGTCTGCCCAAAAACCTAACCTTGCTCTCGGCAAGGTTAATGCCTGTCGATGCCTCAAAAAGCTGTACCAATGCATTTGACCCGTTTATCTCCAAGACGCGGCATCTCCGCGTTTCGCCGTTTGCAAGCTCAATCTCGCCGAGTTCGTTATATGTTACGCCGCTGACACCCTTTATAAGCATAAGCGGTCCGGCTACTTCTTCTATTGTTCTGTATTCTTTCGGCATCAGACTCTCTCCTTTCCACCGCTGACGGTTGCTCCGACTTCTTTGGATAATTGCTGCATTATATTCTCAAATTCAACCTTAATATCATCTTCTTTGATATACTTAAATCTTCCTATTTTTTCTCTTACATCCAATGCCGCAAGCCTTTCAATATCCGCGCCTTTTTCGAGAGCCTCGGAACATATATCATAATACGCCAAAATCAACTTCATCATATCAAGCTGTTTTTCGAGACTTGTGTAAGTGTCAACCTCGTGGAATGCAAGCTGATGCAAAAAGTCCTCTCTGATTGAACGTGCGGTTTCCATTTTAAGTCTGTCTGTAGGCGACAGAGCATCCATACCGACAAGCTTTACTATCTCTTCGAGTTCCGCCTCATTTTGCAAAATTGCCATCATTCTTCCGCGAAGCTTCATCCAATCCTCGGAAACATTTTCGCTGTACCACTTTTCAAGCAAATCAAGATACAGAGAGTAGCTTGTAAGCCAGTTAATCGCGGGGAAGTGACGTTTGTACGCAAGATTTGCGTCAAGTCCCCAGAACACCTTAACTATACGCAAGGTCGCCTGTGAAACAGGCTCCGAAATATCGCCGCCCGGGGGCGATACCGCGCCGATTGCCGACAAAGCACCCTCTCTGCCCTCACTTCCGAGCGAAATAACACGGCCTGCTCTTTCGTAAAACTGTGCAAGACGGCTGCCGAGATATGCGGGGTATCCCTCTTCGCCCGGCATTTCCTCGAGACGTCCTGACATCTCACGCAAAGCCTCTGCCCAACGCGATGTCGAGTCCGCCATAAGAGCAACGCTATAGCCCATATCGCGGAAGTATTCGGCTATTGTAATTCCCGTATAAATAGACGCTTCACGTGCAGCAACGGGCATATCGGATGTGTTTGCAATCAATACGGTTCTCTCCATTAATGACCTGCCCGTATGGGGGTCAATCAATTCGGGGAATTCGTTCAAAACATCCGTCATTTCGTTTCCGCGTTCGCCACAGCCGATGTATACAACTATATCTGCCTCCGCCCATTTAGCGAGCTGATGCTGTGTGACCGTCTTTCCGCTTCCGAACGGTCCGGGGATTGCCGCCACACCGCCTTTGGCAATAGGAAACATTGTGTCTATTACCCTCTGCCCCGTAATCAAGGGTTTATCGGGCGAAAGCTTTTTCGCATACGGTCTGCCGCGTCTGACCGGCCACCTTTGCGAAAGAGTAAGGTTGCGTTCACCTTTCGGCGTGTCTATAACACACACTGTATCATCTATTGTGTGCTCGCCGCCATCAATGCTTTTAACCGTTCCGAATACTCCGTTCGGAACCATTATTTTGTGCAAAACTGATTCCGTTTCTTTTACAGTTCCGATAATATCTCCCGATTCAACCTTGTCACCAACCTGTACTGTTGCAACAAAATTCCATTTTTTATCACGTTTCAAAGCAGAAACCTCAACACCTCTGTCGAGGTTGTTTCCGCATATCTTCATTATATCATCGAGAGGTCTTTGAATTCCGTCAAATATGCTTCCGATAAGCCCCGGACCGAGTTCAACGCTTAAAGGTTCACCCGTTGATTCGACTTTTTCGCCCGTACCAAGCCCCGATGTCTCTTCATAAACCTGAATACTTGCACGGTCGCCGTGCATCTCTATTATTTCACCGATAAGCCGCTTATCACTTACCCTGCATACATCAAACATATTTGCGTCACGCATTCTTTCGGCAATAACCAAAGGTCCGCTGACCTTAACTATTGTTCCGCTGCTCATTTGCATTCTTCCTTTCCGAATATCATTTTATAACTGTATAACAATTTTTATCTAAAGTATATTTGAGCCGACCGCCTTTTCAACAGACTTATTCACATCTGCCATACCCGCTCCGGTATTCCCGCTGATTCCCGGAATAAGTATTATGGCAGGAGTCGCGGCAAATCTGTATTTTTCTATTTCTTCGGGTATCATCGCCGCAAGCCGTTCGGTTATATAAATAATCCCGAATGCGCCACCCGCAAGCTTGTTGAGAATCTTCGCCGCCTCTGTTGCGTCTTCGGTCGGATAAACCGACATCCCGAGCGCCGCAAAACCGTATATGCTGTCGCGGTCACCCATAACAGCGATTTCAGACATATATCTCACGCATCCTTTCACGAATAATTTCCTGCGGAAGCCCTGCGTGCTTTGCATTTATTATAAGACGCAGGTTTTGTACCTCTGCCGACTTGCGAAAATAATATGCGACAAGCGGTTCGATTCCGAAACTCACCGTTGATGAATCGTTAAGCAATCTTAAAATTCGATTGTCGCACGCCTTTTCGAATTCCGAAAAATCGTCAGAATCCTCCAAATCCGAATATCCGCTCTCGAGAATAATATTTTTAACGTGTTCAACGCCTCTCAAGGCCGCATTTTTCAGTGCCGAAACATCTGTTTTTTCACAATCGCAAAGTGCGGCCGAACACACGACATCAGATGCCTTTGTTGATGCCGCACGCAATGCGATTTTAAAATCGTACAACGCTGTCATCTCTTGGGTCAGCATTTCAGTGAATTCATCACCGCGCGCCATATCACACATCGCTTTGAGCGAATATCTGTCAATCGTAACATCAAGCAGCTGTCCGTCGGCGGTCGATGTCAAAATATCATATCCGTCCGCTGCCGCCTTTTCGAGATGCGCTGGAAGTTCGGCGAACTTCTTTGCCGAAACGGCGTTATAAATACTCTCGGGCGGCAAGAGACACGGTTTAATAAAATACGCTGTGTCATCAGCTCTTGAAACAATGGCTTTGAGCGATGTTTTAAGATTGTGATAATCGTTCGGCACAACAAGAAAGTTTAACAGCTCTCTGTTTGGGGAAATTTCACACAAATAATCCCAAACATCGGTCATACGGCTTTCGATGACGGCAACCGCACGTTCGTTTTCAGCCGAATCCAAAATTCCTTTATCCACAAGCAGATTTAGGGTTTCATTAAGATTTTCGGATGAAACAAGCTGTTCAAACGCAGAGCCGGAGAGCAGTTCGTTTTCTCTTGCCCGAACGTTGGCAACGGCGTAAGCATATCTTGTGTCTTTCACCGCAATACCCCCTGTGCCTTAAGTTTTTTATACAACTCATCCCTTATTGTTTCGATATTGTCCTTTATCATTGCGTCAAAAGTACAATTTTCTTCTATGCAATATTCGGGTGAGCTTTCAACTCCGTCTATCTTACCGCTTTTGCGAATAATAAATCCGCCTTCTGTGTCAATTCTCTCATCGGAAAGCGTAAGGCTTGCGCCTTTTTGTGCAAGAGTTTTGTTAATATTATTAACAAAACTCGTTGGCATTCTTTTAATATCCGCATCGGATAAAAGCAAGGTGTTTATCCCTTTATCGGAATATTTTATTATCAGCTTTTCGATTAAGTCAAAATATTTTTCATCAGGCATATGTTTTATTCGGGTTATGCCCAAATCGATACATTCGTCAAGAATTTCGGATTGCGCCGCCAGAATATATTTTTTTATCCTTGCATCTGTACCTGTTTTGGTGTTTTCCGCCGTTTGCGCCGCTCTTTTCTTTGCCGCCGAAATTATTTCGGTCGCACGCGACTGTGCATCCGCGATGATTTCTGTTTGCCTTTTTTTAAGCTCATCATTTGTTTCTCTGTCAAATTTGTTAATTGTTTCGAGTCCGTCAGCCTCTATTTGCTTCAAAATCCGCTGAAGACCGCTTGTTCTGTCTGTATTACTCATATTCAATCCTCCTTAAATTTTCTGTTTAATCGGAGTGTTAAATATTATAGATAATCAAAATTGAAATCAACAGTGCCAAAATTGCATATGTTTCAACCATTGCCGCCATAATAATCGCCTTACCGCTCTCCTCAGGCTTTTTGGCAATGATGCCTATGCCTGCGGCGGCTGCTCTGCCCTGTGCGATACCCGACAAAAGACCGCCGAATGCAATAGGCAGCGATGCGCCGAAATACATAAGTCCCTGTACCCATGTCAAATCCATCGGCGAACCGCCGAGAACGCCGATGCGGCTGAGCAAAAGAACCGATACCAATAATCCGTAAAGCCCCTGTGTACCCGGAAGAAGCTGAAGAATAAGCGCTTTGCTGAATTTTGACGGGTCGTTGCTTACCAATCCTGCCGCTGACTCACCGACAAGCCCAACACCTTTCGCGCTTCCTATTCCTGCGAACAAAGCGGCAAAAGCCGCACCTATAATTGCCAAAGCCAAACCTAAATTATTCATAAATATTCTCCTTTTTAAATTTAATATATTTTGTTTTTGCCATAAGTGGTTTAAACGGCCGTCCGCCGCCCTCATAAAACTTTGAAAAAAGCTCTACGAATTGTAATCTGTCGGAATGAACATATGCGCCGAGCAGATTTATTCCCATATTCGCCATATGTCCGACAATGCCTACAATGATAAGGCTTATCGCTTTTATCACAGTGTTTTGAGGCATTGTTCCGATTAGGTTTATTGCGCTTGCTATACTTCCCGTTGCAAGACCGAGAGCCAATAATCTCGAATAAGATAATATATCGCTCAAATATCCCGTTGCCATATTATAAAGTCCGTATACGCCGCCGAAAAATCTGACAAATATATTCTTTCCCGACCTTCCCGATGTCAGTAATACCAACACCGCACCGATTATCGCGAGATACTTGCCGATATTAATAAAAGTATCCGGCACTTGGGTTAAAATCGATGCACCAAGCGGTGCAACACCCAAAACGGTCAAATAAATCGGAACAGAGTCACACAAAGCGTCAATCTTTTTGCCCTCTTTCCATTCGATGTGAAAATTAACAGCCACACCGAGGAAGAGATGCGCTATTCCGAGCGCAAAGCTGAAGAGCAAAAGTTTTATCGGGTCATCGAGCGGCTGGAACCACAGCGCGGTCGATGTTATGGTGTATCCGAAAAAGTTTGACGCGATTGTCTGAGGTAAGTCACCGAACCAACTTCCGAATAAGATTCCCCAGAACAGAGTCGATACCGCACAATTTCGGAACATCGTAAGGCTTCGCCTTAACGTTCCTTCAACGGTGAACTTTTTCAGCACAACGGTTGTGCCTATAAGCATCATTAATCCGTACCCTGCATCCGACAGCATCATTCCGAAAAACAGATAGTAGAAAAACGCCATAACCGAACTTGGGTCAACATCCCTTTTATTCGGCAGAGCATACATCTCTGTTATGCCTTCGACAGGTTCTGAAAACTTTCCGTTTTTCAACATAACCGGGACATCATCATCCGCACTCGGTTCTTGTATGTTTATCGCAATAGTGTATTTTTCTTCAAACTCTCTGATTAATCCGTTGACATACATTTTGGGAATATATCCATCTATTACAAAAGTATTTTTTGTACGTCCGAGTTTTCCCAAATCGATATATTTATCACGCCGAATCGTCAGATAGTCAATGAAAAATTCTATGTCGCCGCGCCTGTCATCAAGCCTCTTTATCTTTTCGGAATATTCGGATACAGCCTTCGTTTTACCGATAATCTCATTTTCGATTTCGAGCATCTCTTGTTTTGGTGTAATTTTGTCACTTCCGCTCATAATCGAAAATCCCATATCTCTTATTGCCGAATTGACCGAATCAGCAATAGATTTATGTGCCGTAATCTCGATACAAGTCTGTTCTTTTCGCGATGAAATGACATCAACGGTGAACGGATATGCACATTCGGATTTTTGCTGATTGTCTTTTTTATCAAGACTTTCGGCATCGGCCGTTATGCGCTCGGCTATCTCTTTTTCCAACTCATCCGATGAATACATTCCCGTCAAAGTTCCGATAAAGATTTTTGATGTTCTTGTACCGAGTGTTCCTATCGGAATTTCGAGGGGCTCCCACGGTTTGAGCATATCCGCCCTGACTCTGAGCTTTTCAACGGTGGCTTTCGCTTCATCAACGGATTTTGAAAAATCGAGTATCGAATGACAAACGGATAAATATTCATTCGCATTTTCTACGCTTTTTGCAAAATCCTTGGTCAAAACTGCTTTTCTGCCGTTTAATTCGGATAAGATTGACGGTTTATAATCCGTATAACGATTAAGACATTCCAAAGCGGAAACCGCTGTGGAAATATTGCGTTCAAACGCCGCAATATTTGTATCGGTTTTAATTTTTAAAAGTCTTTCATCGTCAATTTGAGATATTTCAACCGCCTTTCTGCGCTGTAATCTCTCGATGATTTTCTTTCGGTCGCGGTTTAATGCGACTATTTCTATTTTTCGCATTTCAACCTTTGACATCTGCACACCCTCTCTCAAAAATTATTTGCATATTTTCAGAATAAAGCTCGGAAAATTAAATCGGTTGCTTCATCCTTAAACTTTTCGGCTTTCGCTTTTATGGAATTGTATTCATCCGTGCCGACTTTGTCGGCATCAGCAAAAGCTTTTGCCTCATCCTCTTTTGCCGCCGAGACAATTTTATCCGCCTCGGCTTTTGCTTCGGCAATTATCTCATCGGCGCGTGCCTGTGCTTCCTTGATACCATCATTGAATCTTTTATGCGCCGTCTCTTGCGCCGCCGCAACTTTTTCATCGGTGCGCTTTTCCGTTTCAAGAACGGTATCAACAGTGTTTAAAGACATATTTTTCACCTCCCGACTTTTTTGTTGTAAACAAAAAGGGAGCAGATCCTCTACAGACAGCTGGCTCCCAAATAATTTCCATATTTAATTATAACCGCAAATAAAAATTTTATTCTGTTTTTATTTACCAAACTCTTTAAAACTAATCTCCTAAAATTTGACTTCTCAAATTTTATAGTATTATAGCATATTGTTATTTTTTTGTCAATACTTATTTTTGAACATTCTATGACTTTTTTGTAAACAATAATTTGCTTATCAAAGTGCGATATTCAAAAACATTAATCATAAAGTCCGTATTTAATCTTAACTCTGTCAATCTTTTCGCACATCGGTTTTGCGCCGAGCCACAAAAAGAAAGCCGTTGAAACAGCGTGGATTAAGTCAAACGGAAAACCCATAACATATGCCGATAAAAATATCTTCATATTCGGTTCCGACTGCCACATAAGCACCGATGCAGGGTTCATTATTCCGCCGTATATTATTATTGCCGAAGAAAAGCCGAATACGCAAAGGTTAATTTTTGTCGCCTTTAAAATACCGCGTGTAAATATGATGCCGCCGATAAACCCTATTATTCCGAACGCGAACATTTGCCACGGCGTCCACGGTCCTTGTCCGAAAAAGAAGTTAGACACGAATGCCGTTATCGCTCCAACCAAAAATCCCGTTTCCGCACCGAAACAAATCGCCGATATAATCACAACAGCCAAAACAGGTTTGAATTGCGGCAGCATCGCAAACGCCGCCCTGCCGACTATGGCAATTCCGCAAAGCACGCTTATTATCACAATTTCCCGCAACGCGGGTTTGCGTTTTTCAAACGCAAAAATAAACGGAATCATTATCTCAAGAATAATCAAAAGGCTTATAAAATAATACTTTCTGTTCCCGAAAAAATACATACCGATAAATATCGTGAGCGGAACAACAGCAATAACCGTAAGCACTGCAAAAACGGTTCTGTGTGTTATTTTCCTTTTCTTTGGCATAACAAGCAGAGATGATTTGGTCTTGCTTTTTGAAAAGAGCATAATTGAGCTCCACAACAAAATAAGCGAGATTACCTGTACCCCTATATATACCGGGTCATTAATCATTCCGTCATATGTATAAATCATAAACTGCGCAATCCCAAATATCACCAACATAAATATACCTGTCAGTATATTCGATATTTTGCGTTTTTCTTTCATTGGTTTTGAATCGCAATGCAAAACTTGATTTTGAACTATAGGCGTATCGGTTATTTGCCGCAATTCAAAATCATTCTTTTTGATATTTAGATTCAAAATATCATTATTTTTGTTGTCGCTTTTTTCATTGGCTTTAATATCTTTAATATCCAAGCATTCGGTATTACCCGTAAATATTTGAATAATATCCGATTCCAACACCGCGCCGTCAATCATTCCTCTCGACATTCGATTTGCCGCAGTTGTGTAAAAACTTTTTCCGCCGAAAAACTTGCGCGGTTTGTCCTGTGACACTATTCTTCCGTCAAAAAGCATCGCACACCTGTCCGCGTGTTTTGCACAAAACTCAACATCGTGCGATACCGCAATAATTGTCTTTCCGCTTTGACAAAGTCCGGATAACAAATCCGCCAATTTCTCTTTAAATTCCGAATCGAGTCCTTTTGTCGCTTCGTCCAAGATTATAATATCGGGTTCTGTTATCAAAACAATTGCCAATGCCGTGCGCTGTTGTTCGCCGCCCGATAAATCAAACGGGTGACGATTTATCAGCTCATTTAACTCGCAAAAATCGATTATCTTGTCAATCCGTTCATCAATCGCCGAATCATATTCGTCTTTGTCCGAAAATTTATCTTTATCAAACGTTGCTTTTGCCGCATCTTTTAAACAGAGCATAACCGTCTTATGCGAGAAAAGAGTCTGTGGGTTTTGCGGCAAAAGAGCAACGTTTGTTCCGCCCGCTGTTTTAACTTTTCCGCGATACGGGCGATTTATTCCGCACAATACTGACACAGCCGTTGATTTGCCTGCACCGTTTCCGCCGAGGATAGCATAAAACTCTCCTCTTTTGACTTTAAATGACAAATCCCTGAGCACATCTGCGCCGCTTTGAGTATATCTGAACCAAACTCCCTTTGCTTCTATAACGGGGCTTGAATTATCCTCTACGCTATCATCCGATTTATTTATTGAAACCTGATTCATATTCCGCCTTTGCATTTCGTCCAAAAGCCATTCTCGCGCATCTTTGACCGTAACGGGCGCTCTTTGCTCCTTATCATCATTTATCGAATAAAAAACCTTAAAATTAGGCGGCATTGCGTCAAACATAGGATTATTTTCTTTTAAGAGGTCGTACCCTATTTTATCAGGCGTATCAATTGCAACAATTCGCCCTTTGTCCATCACAACAACTCTGTCAGATATGGGTAGAACCTCTTCGAAACGATGTTCGGATATAATAATTGTTGTACCGAACTCACGATTTATTCGTGCCAAAGTTTGACAAAACTCATAAGCCGCAATCGGGTCAAGCCGACTTGTCGGCTCATCAAGAATAAGCACAGACGGCTGAAGAGTCATAACCGCCGCGAGATTTAACAGCTGTTTCTGGCCGCCCGATAAATCCTTGACATCTTTATAAAAATAATTCGATATTCCGAAAAATGATGCCATTTCGGCAACCCGTGCGCTGATTTCGCCTTGAGTATATCCGAGACTTTCGAGACCAAACGCCAACTCGTGCCATACCTTATCACATACGATTCCGTTTTCGGGGTCTTGCATAACAAAACCGATTTTCTCCGCCTGCTCTCTCTGTGACATTGATTCAGCGTCGACTCCGTTATAAAAAACTCCTCCGCTACACTCTCCGAACGGCGAAAGGATAGGCTTCATACGGCGCAAAAGCGTTGACTTTCCACAGCCGGACTTGCCGCAGATTAAGACAAATTCTCCGATATTTATATCTAAGTTGATATTACACAGAGCCGCACTGTTTCCGCTCGGATATTTAAAACTTAAATCTTTGATTTTAATTTCCGCCATACTAACGCCTCCTTTATTTCGATTATAACAGGCATAAAACACAATGCCGCATATGCGGCAATAACCAAAACCGATGTTGGTGTGATTTTATGTGCCGCAACAGTCGGAAAGTATCTGAAATGCACAGTGCCGCCCGATGCGCCGACAATAATTATTACGGACATAAATATAACAGCGAAAAGCGCGAACACATCACGCTTTTCAAATGCAAAAAGCGAAAAAGCCGTTCGTCCGTCAAGGCCGCATCCGCGGCTTTTCATACTGTCCGCCGTATCTACGGCATTTTCCATACTCCATGTAATCATAATCGACAGAACGGAAATTCCCTCTTTCGCTTTATGAATCATTCCGTTTTTTCGGCTTTTAAACACAGCCGACCGAGCCGCGGCCACGTTTTTTATTTGATGCGTGAACCGCGGAACAAATCTTAATGTCAACGTCAAAACAAGTGCCAATGACGGTGAAATTTTTCCGAATAAGTACATAAGTTTATCGCTTGTTATCGTCTTGTTAAATCCGGTAAAATGATAAATCACACTGATAAGCATAGCCGATGCGGCAAGACCGTAAAATATCGACTCTGCCGTCAGCGGATTTCCGCTCGGAAGATATGTCAAGACCGTTGCACCCTCGTGATTAAATGCGGCGTTTATCGCCGCCGTTAAAATCATAAACGGAATTGCAGCGAATAACCTTTTTATCGCCGCTCTCTTTCCCGAACAAACGAATATATACGCCACTGCGGCGGTTACGCTGATTGCAATAAAGACAGGGTTCATAAAAATCATAGAAAAGATGATTACAGCCGTATAATAAGCAAAGTTCACAAGCGGATGAAACCGAAAAAATTCGGACACAGCAAAATCATTCATCTCTCTGACCTCCGCCCGATTCCGTATAACCGCCGACATCGGCACCCAAATCACAGGTATATTGCCATTCAATTTTATCACCCTGTTTAAGTTCATATCTCGAACATCCGTAATTCGGAAACCAGCCGTTCACGCTATACATCCATCCCGAAAGCTCGCCGCAATCATATTCATATATGTTTCCTATTCCCTCTATGTACGCACTGTTATAAATCGGTGTATTGACAAATTCCATATGAATTTTATTCTTTTTCATTTCACGCAGGGTAACGTTAAAAACGCTTTCTCCCTCATAAAACGTCACTTCTCTCTCTGCAAAAATAACACCTTCTTGAGGCAGAATATCCATTTTGTCAGAATTAAATTTTGAAAGATTATTGAGAATAGTATCACATCTCACCGACAAGACGCACGTCATCTCTTTATCGGTGATTTCGCTGTTTTGAGGTTCAACAGGAACCGGTTTTCCCTCCGGCACGGGTTCGGTTTTGTATTCATCCGTTCCCGTTTGGCTGTCGATATTCATTCCGTGTTCTTTCGAATAATCGATGTCCTGCTGTTTCTGTTCGGGGGATTCTTTTTCGTGATTTTCAATAACGCCGGAATTATTTTGTCTGTCCGTTTCGGCTTTTGCGTTCGTGCTGTCGCGATTTTCTTCTTCGGATATTGCCGCATCATCGGTTTCTTTTATATTATCGGATTTGTTTTCATCTTTAGATACGCTCGTATCATTACCTCGATTTTCTTCGTTCGGCAAAACACTTTGCGTATTCGGATTGCCATCTTGCGGTTTTACGGTTGAGTTATCACCACCGGCAAAAAAAGCCGCAACCAAAGCAACAATGATAATCACACCGACAATTATTGGTGTTTTATACTTTTTCATAGCTATCACCTTTTTAAAAGTTCCAAGAAATTAATCGAGCAAACGTGCTTCGGACAGCATATTATAGAGCATTATTGCTATTTCGATACGCTGTGATAATTTTTGCGGCTGTATTTCAGGTTCATCATCTGATAAAATTTTCTTGTCATAACAAAACGCAAACGCCTGTCTTGACCAATCGGCGGCTTTTATGTAATCGGGAAACGCCGCCAAAATATTTCGTGCCGCAACATTGTCGTAATCGGTGTTTAATCCGCAAAGAGCAGCTCCCCTTGCTATCATAACCGCCGACTCTTCTTTCGTCAGATTTCCGTTCGGATTAAATTCGATTTCCGATATGCCTTTTATTATTCCGTATTTGTACGCCGTTGCTATGTAATCATAGAACCATTCACCCTCGGGCACATCATCGAAACCCGCTTTGCCGCCAAGCGGAAGTCCCAAGCCTTTTACCATAATCGCGGCAAATTCGGCTCGTGTAATATTCGCATACGGTTCGAATAAACCGCCGCCCGTTCCATTTATAATTTCACGCGCCGCAAGCTCACCGAGCTTATCCGCACCGTCAATTCCGTCAACATCATCGAATTTTACTTTGCTCTTTCGCGGACGTACCCGAACATCGGAATTTTTCAAAGGAAGTCCCACGCTTTCCGAATCATCAGGTTCATCCGTATTTACATCCGACATATCATATAATGCCGTTTTGTTATTATACATACGATACAGCGCCGCCAGTGCGCAAAGCGACTGTTCGGTTGACATCCTCGATTCTCCGTCACCCGATGAGTTGTGAACAAATTCACCGTTTTTATAAAAAGTCAAAAGACCGTCCAACGCCGTCTTTCCGTTTTTTACAAATTCGTGGCTGTCAAGCGGAACATTCATCGCACACAATGCGATAATTACCTGCGCACAGCTCTCATCATTTTCGCCGCCCCACCCGTAAAATCCGCCGCTTTCTGTTTGCATCGATGAAAGAAAATCCAGTGCCTTGTCACAAGCCGCGTTTGTTTTTGTATCGTTTCTGTCCGATGCCAATGCACAAAGAGCCATTGCTGTTAAATCAACATCTGAATTATCCGCACCGCCGAAAGCCCAACCGCCGTCGGATAATTGGTTCTCTAAAATATAATCGCCGTATTTTTTACATACCACCGATATTTCGGAACTGTTATTTTTAAATGCACGGCACTCAAGAGCAATTTTCGCCCAAATTGCTCCGTTTATACCCTGGCTGATTGTTTTATCAAAGTCCAACAGAGGTTTTGTCAAATCATATCCGTTTATATTTTGCGCATCCGCACCGACCGCCGACAATCCAAGTATTACTCTTGAATATTCGGTGTTTTTCCGCGAATCCAATACGCCCTGTCTTTCATCAATAACTTTCTTTAAATTTTCGATATATGTATCAAAATATCCGTCAGAGGCGTTAAAGTCGCTGCGTGCAAGACCGATAATTGCCCATTCGCCGCCCATATATCCTATATTAGGGTTTGGTGTTGATTTATATACATAGTCCGCTGTTTCGGTCAAAGGCACTAAATAATCTGAATTATCAGCAAAAACCGAGACTGTATTAATACCGGATATGGTTATAAATAATATTAAAAATGTCGCAATACATCGCTTAAAGTCTAAATAATTTCTTTTCATAAATACAAATTTCCTCTTTTCTGAAATCACAATAAATATATTTTAACACATTTATTGTGATTTGAAAAGAGGAAATTTAACTTTTGTTATAAATTTAATTAACTTTTTCGTTATCAGCCGAAATTATCTCAACGAGTACGTCTTTTATGGCCTCATCCATTTCTCTTGTAGTTAAGAAAAACAGGATCTTTGACAAATCCGAATTTTGGGCAATCAGATTGTATAATTCTTTTTTAAAGTTGTTATCGCCCTGAAATTTTTTGATAAATTCGAATGCGTCATTTTTTGTATCATTGTCAGCTATTTTCACTTCACCGTTTAGCGTAATAGAAAACATCTCTTTTGCATTTTTGACCGTTACAATGACTTCTCTTTCGTTTATTTCAACCGTATAATCATCGTTTAATACTCCGCTGACCGTTACATCCGTACAACCCGAAACGTTATTAAATACCAACGTGTAATCTCTGTCATCGGGAATAACGTTTTTATCACCCTCAGGTTTAGAGACAGTGAACTTTTTATTATCTTGCCAATCCCATATCAACTTTGTTATTGCAAAATGTCCATCCTTATATTCAAGGCTCTTTCCGTCATCTTCGTACAAATCAAACCGATTATCCGCACCGGGATATATTTCAATGCGTAAATGTTTGGGGTTTGATAAATCATTTACACTTTCGGGTTCAGACATCGGAATTATTCCTCCTGCTTTAATCAAAACGGGGTACTCATAGAGATTTCGGTATATTTTCATCTGCTTTCTTCCGACATATTTACGTCCGTTGAAAAAGTCAAACCACATTCCGTCGGGTATATATGCGTTTATGTATGACATCTGTACACTGTGTTCCGAGCTTTGCGTAATCGGAAGAACAAGCATCTCTGTTCCGAAATAAAACTCATTTCTGTATTTTTTCTCATAAGCCATAAACTCGGCATCTTTGTAGTACAGCGGCTGTACAAGCGGTTCGCTGTATTCGGATGTTCTGTAATTCATCGTGTACAGATACGGAATAAGTCTGTGTCTTAGCCTCAAGAACTTTTTCATCGACTTTTCGGCAACCTCACCATAATTCCACGGCTCCTTTCCAAGCAGCGGATGATTGGTCGAATGAAGTCTGTTTATCGGCGAAAATACGCCAAGCTGACACCAGCGGACGGCAAGCTCATCATCGCGATAGCCGCACATATGTCCGCCTATATCGTGACTCCACCAGGTATAGCCCACGTTTGACGCCGACGCGGTGAAATACGGCTGAAAATCGAGAGATTCCCAATTTATGATTGTATCACCCGAAAAGCCTATTGGGTAACGGTGAGAACCTATACCCGAATAACGCGACAGCATAAGCGGCCGCCTGCCCGAATTTTGCAAATCTATCGCGTGATAATGATTGAGCATCCAAAGCGGGTCGATGTTCTCCATCTTGCTTGTGTTTCCTTGCTGCCAATCCATCCACCAGAACGAAACACCGTCGTGCTCGTAAGGGTGGTGCAATATTTCGAAATAATTCTCTAAAAATTCAGGGTTGGTTATATCAAATTCAACCGTTTCTTCGTCCTCGGGATTTTGACCCATTGCGTTCGCCATTTCTTCATACATTTCTTCATACGGAACAACGCCGTCCGCAGGATGCAGATTCAAAGTTACCTCTAAACCGCGGCTGTGTAAATCCTTTAGGAATTGCTTATAATCGGGAAATAATTTCTTGTTCCAAGTATAACCTGTCCAGCCTCGGCCGTATTTCGGGTCATAATTTACCAAATGCCAGTCCATATCCAAAACCGCAACCGAAAACGGAATGTTTTCATCCGCAAACCTGTCCATAAGTTCGATGTATTCGTCTTGGGTATACGGATAGAATCTTGACCACATATTTCCGAGTGCAAATCTGGGTAAAAGCGGAGTTCTTCCCGTTAAATGATAAAAATCTTTTAACAAGCCGAGATAATCATTCTTGTATGCAAAGATATAAATATCCAAACAATCCTCGTCACGCCTGTCAATCCAACCGTCATCGGCAATGATAAGAGATTTGCTGTCATCTAATTCCGTAAAGTGATTTTTTGACATCAACCCGTCATCGAGAGGAATTTCACCCGAAATTCCGTCAAGAGTCCTGACCGTTCCTTTGAGATTCTCTCTTATATCGTCCAAACTTCTTGTCTTGTATCGCCACTCGGATGAGTTGTCTTTGAATTTTATATAAATCGAGTTTGGGGTGAAAGGACGGCCTTTGCAATAGGTCAACGTAAATGTGTCGGTTAAGATTTTAATCTCACCGTTTCTTTCAAATGTTTTAAATTCTGGTATGTCAAATTCTCTGTTTATAACCGTTTGTGTTGCCCTGTCCTCAAATTTTCCGCATTCGGAATATTCAAGACGTATAAGCCTGTTTGTCAAAACGGTAAAACGGTATTTATCCCCCTTAATGATTGCGGCTTTATTTGCCATCGGAGTTGTCGGATATTTGTATTTTCCCGATATTCTGTTCATTTTCTAAATCTTCCTTTCCGACAAACGCAGTTTGACTGCATTCTCTTGTATCGTTCTTTTGCGTTTTTTATCATTATATCACATAATTGTATCCCACGCAAGCATATTTCAATACAAAAGCTTGAACTATTGTACAAATTATGTTTGTGACAATATAATTATATCACAAATTTAATTTTTTTCATTAAAAAAACTGATAAAATCTGTGTAAAAACTTTATTTTTTTGACATTTGTTGCCGAATGAATTAAAAAGCCTGTAACAAATCGAAATTTCGATTTGAGTTCTTAACGAACATCATACGAAACTCATTTTGTTACAGACCTTAAAATATTACTTTTGAATTTTACAATGACTCACCGACAAAATATTTTGTCGGTGAGTCGGCATATCAAAACGCAAAATTAAGCCTTATCAATCGAACCGAAAAGTTCCATTTTCTCTTTAACGATAACTTTAATCGCTTCAAAACCGGGCGCAAGAAGCTTTCTGGGGTCAAAACCTTTACCTTGTTGGTCTTTGCCTTCTTCGATATACTTTCTTGTTGCCTCTTGGAAGTAAAGCTGGCACTCGGTATTAACATTGATTTTTGCAACACCGAGAGATATTGCCTTTTTAATCATATCCGCCGGGATACCCGTTCCGCCGTGAAGAACCAAAGGAAGGTCGCCGACAAGCTCTTTAACCTTAGCGAGTGCGTCAAAATCAAGACCTTTCCAGTTTGCAGGGTACTTACCGTGGATATTGCCTATACCTGCCGCAAGGAAGTCAACGCCGAGGTCGGCTATTCTCTTGCACTCGTTCGGGTCAGCGATTTCGCCTGCGCCGATAACGCCGTCCTCTTCGCCACCGATAGAACCAACCTCAGCCTCGATAGAAAGTCCGAGATTGTGCGCAACGTGAACGAGTTCGGTTGTCTTTTCCACGTTTTCATCAATCGGAAAGTGCGAACCGTCAAACATAATTGACGAGAATCCTGCTTTTACGCATTTATAACAGCCCTCGTATGTGCCGTGGTCGAGGTGCAAAGCAACCGGAACCGTGATGTTAAGCTCGTCAATCATCGCCTCCACCATTGCCTGAACCGTCTTAAATCCGGTCATATACTTTCCCGCACCCTCGGATACACCAAGAATAACAGGCGAGTTGTTTTCCTGTGCAGTCAAAAGAATTGCTTTTGTCCATTCGAGATTGTTGATATTGAACTGACCTACCGCATAATGTCCTTCCACTGCTTTTTTTAACATTTCTGTTGCTGAAACTAACATTTTAAAAATCCTCCATTAATTTATATATAAATTTTAATTTTCTTCAAGTTTTATGAATTACTTCTGTAATAATAGTATAAATATTGCTGTGCATAACCGGCGAGATTTCCGAACTTTTTCGAAACAAATTCGGGTATTAGGTTATCATCCGTCCCGTACACATCGCGCAATATCCGTTTTATCCACACATCTGTCGGAAAGACGGAATATCTTCCGAGAGAAAAGAGCAGAATGCAATCCGCGACCTTGCCGCCGATACCCTTTATCTGCATTAAATATTTTTTTGCATCCTCATCGGACATACTTTTAACGGCACACAAATCAATTGTATTATCCGCAACTTTTTGAGCCGCATCGAGAATATACACATCTCTGTAACCTGCCCTGAGCGGTGCCAAGTCCTTTGGTTCAAGCTGTGCCAAACGTTGTGCGGTCGGAAAAGAATAGTAAGTCTTTTGTGAATATGTATCGCTGATTTTCTCGCCGAACATCTCACATATACTCTCAATAATCTTTTTGATTCGCGGAATGTTATTGTTCGCCGATATTATAAACGAAACAATCGTTTCCCACAAATCCTGTCTTAAAATTCTGATTCCCTTTCCGTAATCAATGCATTTTTTCAATGATTCATCCGACGTTATAAGTTTGTCATTTATTTTAGTATAGTCGGTATCAAACGCAAAATAATATTTCCAATAATTTTCATCGTTTTTATCGCATATAATTTCACCGTTCTTTATATGACACACCTTTCCGTTCGATATACCCGTATATTGTATTTCGCCGTTCGGCGGACTCGTTACGTTCCACCTAAAGCATTGACCGCATTCAAAGGTGTTTACGGCATCAAAAATACATCCCTTGTCAATCAGCACGAAACAGCATCTCCTTAAAGCTAAAGTTTATCATCGGAACGTTCTTTTTCCGCAAGCTTGTACGACAAGCGCATAAGGCTGTCGGACAAGTGGACGTTCTCAATCGCAATTCCGTCAACGGACGGAAGCTCTGCGTGAGAAAAATTCAAAAACGCCTTTATCCCGTAATCAATCAATTCTTGCGCAACACGGCGCATTGCCGATTTCGGAACAGCCAGTATAGCCATTTGAGGCTTGTTTTCATCAATAAAACTTTTAACCTTGGAATACGATAAAACCGTGTGCTTGCCTATCTGCAACCCCTCCTTTTTGGGGTCGGAATCAAATATTCCTATAAGGTTAAATCCCCTCGATTCAAACTTGGTATTCACCGCAAAAGTTCTTCCCATATGCCCCGCACCGATGAGGATTGCGTTATACCCTCTATCGAGTCCGAGAATTTTAGCAATGCTGTCAAGTAAGAAACGGACGTTATATCCGTAACCTTGTTGACCGAAACCGCCGAAACAGTTTAAATCCTGTCGGATTTGAGACGCGGTAACATCCATTTTTACGCTCAGTTCCTTTGAAGAAATACGCTCTGTTCCGTTTGCGTCAAGTTCGCTTAAATATCTGTAGTATCTCGGCAAACGTCTGACAACCGATGCAGATACTTTCTTTATCATAAAGAAAACCTCTTTTCGCCGACATTCGCATACCGCAAAGAAATTTTGCGGTATGCGACGCGAATAATGTATGCAAAACCGTCTTTGGTATTATAACGATGCGGCGAGTCTTTCGCCGATTGCAACCAAAAATTCCTCGGTGTTTACTTTCTTTTTGTTCTCAAGTTTAGAAAGCAAGTATAAATCACCTGTCATTATGCCGTCCTCGATTGTCTTTATTGTTGCGGCTTCGAGCTTATCGGCAAAAGTACATAAATCATCGATTTTGTCGAGTTCGCCCCTCTTGCGCAAAGCACCTGTCCATGCAAACAGTGTTGCCACGCTGTTTGTAGACGTTTCTTCGCCTTTGAGATGTTTATAATAATGGCGCTGAACCGTGCCGTGTGCCGCCTCGAATTCATATGTTCCGTTTGGAGAAACAAGAACAGATGTCATCATTGCAAGACTTCCGTATGCTGTTGCAACCATATCCGACATTACATCTCCGTCATAATTCTTACAAGCCCAGATATATCCGCCCTCGGAACGGACAACCCTTGCCACAGCATCATCAATCAGAGTATAGAAATATTCAATGCCGCTCTCATCAAACTTAGCTTTATATTCGGCATTAAAAATATCGTTAAAAATATCCTTGAATCTGTGATCGTACTTCTTTGAAATGGTGTCCTTTGTCGCAAACCAAAGGTCTTTTTTCATATCCAAAGCATAATTAAAACAACATCTTGCAAAACTTTCGATTGACTTATCGATGTTGTGCATACCCTGAATGATACCTGCACTTCCGTTAAATTCGTGAATCAAAGAACGTGTTTCATTGCCGTCTTTATCTGTGCAAACAAGCTCGCACTTTGAACCGTCGGGAACTTGCATCTCGGTATTTTTGTATACATCGCCGTAAGCATGACGCGCAATCGTGATTGGCTTTGTCCATGTAGGAATATACGGCGTTATACCCTTGACGATTATCGGGGTGCGGAACACCGTTCCATCCAATATGGCACGGATTGTACCGTTCGGCGACTTCCACATTTCTTTTAAATTATATTCCTTAACGCGCTCTGCGTTCGGTGTAATGGTCGCACACTTTACGGCAACGCCGTATTTTTTTGTTGCGTTTGCCGAATCAACGGTAACTTGGTCATCCGTCTCGTTTCTGTGTTCAAGACCCAAATCATAGTATTCTGTCTTTAAATCGACATAAGGTATAATCAGAATATCTTTAATCATCTTCCAGATGATTCTTGTCATTTCATCGCCATCCATCTCAACAAGCGGCGTTGTCATTTTAATCTTATCCATTAATAATGTCCTCTCTTTCAAAATAGATACAATTTATGCGTTTTCTTTTGTGTAATTCAAAAGTCCGCCCGCGACAAGCATATCACGCTGGCGCTGTGAAAAGTCAAGCTTAACCTCAAAATCAAATCCTTTTGTAACATCCGTAACCTTTACCGTATCGGCGTTTATAACCGCCTCTTTAAGGTTATCGATTTTAAGCTCATCGAGCTGATTAATTTTGTCATAATCCGCCTCGTTCACAAATGTAAGCGGCACGATACCTGCATTTATAAGATTCGCCATATGTATGCGCGCAAACGATTTCACAATTACGGCTTTTACTCCGAGATAGAGCGGAGCCAATGCCGCGTGTTCTCTCGATGAACCCTGTCCGTAATTCGAACCGCCGACAATTATACTCTTTTTGAGTTCCAAAGCTCTGTCATGGAACTTTTCATCGCATACCGCAAAACAATATTCTGAAATTTTTGGAATATTCGAACGCAACGGCAAAATTTTAGCACCGGCAGGCATAATATGGTCGGTCGTAATATTGTCACCGACTTTAAGGCTGCATTTTGCATCGAGATTATCGGCGAGAGCCTCTGATACCGGGAAAGGTTTAATATTCGGACCTCTCAAGACCTCAACGCTGTCCATGTCCTCAGCCTTAACGGGAGGAACAACCATATTGTCGTTGACTGTGAATACTTCCGGTAATTTAAATTCGGGCATTTCGCCGAGGGTTCTCGGGTCGGTCAACACACCTGTCAAAGCCGAAACAGCCGCAACCTCGGGCGATACAAGATAAATCTGACCGTCTTTTGTGCCTGAACGTCCCTCAAAGTTTCTGTTGAAAGTACGCAGAGAAATACCGCCCGAATTCGGTGATTGACCCATACCGATACACGGCCCGCACGCACTTTCCAAAATCCTTGCACCGGCATCAATCATTGTTGCGAGTGCGCCGCAATCAGCAAGCATATTCAAAACCTGTTTCGAACCCGGCGCAATAGCCAGCGAAACATCGGGGTGAACCGTCTTTCCTTTTAAGATATATGCGACTTTAAGCATATCCAAGAGTGATGAATTTGTACATGAACCTATACATACTTGGTCGATTTTCATATCGCCGATTTCGTCAAGAGTCTTAACATTATCGGGCGAGTGCGGACAAGCCGCCATAGGTGTGAGTTCGCTCAAATTAATCTCGACAACCATATCATAGTCAGCATCGGAATCGGCCGTCAAAGGCGTATAATCCGCTTCGCGTTGTTGCGCTTTAAGGAATTGACGCGTAACCTCATCCGACGGGAATATCGATGTTGTCGCACCGAGCTCCGCACCCATATTTGTTATGGTTGCACGCTCGGGAACGGAAAGAGTTTTAACGCCCTCACCGCAATACTCGATTATTTTTCCTACGCCGCCCTTAACGGAGAGTCTGCGCAATACTTCAAGAATAACATCTTTTGCGGCAACCCACGGGCTTAACTTACCGCTGAGTTCAACCTTAACGATTTCGGGACAGGTAATGTAATATGTACCGCCGCCCATTGCAACGGCAACATCCATACCACCCGCACCGATGGCAATCATTCCGATTCCGCCGCCGGTCGGTGTGTGGCTGTCCGAGCCAATCAAAGTTTTTCCGGGAACGCCGAAACGTTCGAGGTGAACCTGGTGACATATTCCGTTGCCGGGTCTTGAAAAGTATATGCCGTGCTTTTTGCATACGCTTCCGATAAATCTGTGGTCGTCGGCGTTTTCAAAACCGTTTTGTAATGTATTATGGTCTATATACGCAACAGACTTTTCCGTTTTAACACGCGGAACACCCATAGCCTCAAATTCAAGATAAGCCATAGTTCCCGTTGCGTCCTGGGTCAGGGTCTGGTCGATCTTTATACCGATTTCCTTTCCCTTTATCATCTCACCTTCTACAAGGTGCGCTTTAAGTATTTTCTGGGCGAGTGTCATACCCATTCAAATCACCCTTTCGATTTTATTCGTTGTGAATTAATACAGCTCTTTATAAAAAAGAAAAATTCATACATATATATTTTATCGTACTGTTAAAATATTGTCAAGTAAAGAGGATAAAAAGTTATCGGTTTTCTTTGCAAAATAATTGACATTTTATACAAAAATTTTAGATTTTTAAGAAATTTCCCGAAAATCAAAAGAGAATTGCCTTAAATTCATTAAAGCAATTCTCCGAGCGAGGCTTTTTCCTGTTTGGGAAGATGTTCGATAAGCATACAAAACATTTTGAATTCACCGATAAAATTTTCTTTTGCCGCAATCTTTGAATACTCGGTGCACTGCATAAGAGAAATTTCTATTTCATCAATAACATCCGTCTTGAGCGTCACACTTGCCCAAAGCCGATTTTTATACCATACCTCGTCAAGCCGTGCCACAAGCTCTCGGATATTATCCCAATTTTCATCATAAAACTCGGTATAAATTTCTCCGCATATTTCGCTTGCTTCTCTTTCAAAAGAATTGATTTTGTATAGATGTATGCCTATAAATCCAACCATTAATGCGGCTATAATTAAAACAGAAACGATTCTTTTCATAATTTGTTCAGCCTTTCATATCAGCAAAATATCATTTTTTATCCATCGGAATAACAACCGTATTTCCTGTTTTTTCCTCAAAACTTAAATAAAATATATCCTTAACGTTTTTGATACCGTGTTCTTTCATCTTATTCGAAAGCCACTCATCATTAAGCCCAAGACTTTTCATACAGCTGTACACCGGCGTTCCGTTATCGATAATTATATAACTCATTCTTACGGGGTCTGTTTTTATTTTCATCTGTTCGGGTGTAACAGCCGACTTTTCCTGTTTTGTGATAACACTTACGTTTCCGTTCGTTTCCATAACTATATATTCGACATCGTTCAGGTTGCAAACATTGTTACCTCTGAGTTCTTCCATAATATCGGCAACATTAAAACGTTGGCGCATCATCTCTTGCTGATTGAACTTTCCGTTTTTATAAAACATACTCGGCCGCCCGTAAAGCACAGTTCTCACGCCCGTATTCTTGTACGCCAAAAACGACAGGATTACCTCTAAAATCATAAGCGTCAAAATTGCCGAAATGTTCGTGATAAGCGGCACCTCTATATTCGTTATCGGCATCGCGGCAATATCGGATATTATTATCGTCACAACAAGCTCGGACGCCTCGAGTTCACCTATTTGACGCTTTCCCATCATTCTCAGCGCTCCGACAACCAAAATATACATTATCAACGTTCTGACAATCGTAATTATCACCGCATCCGACCTCCGATTCACACTGTTTTCCGAGTTATTATTTGTCAATAATAAAAATTTATGCGCCGAATACCGTGATTTTATTTTAAATATATACTTTATGTCAGCGAATACATTTTATATTTATCGGCAAAAATAATTTTGTATTTATACGACCGAACGAATAAAATTATGTTCTAAATTAATCCGGTTTGAATATAATTTTACAGTAGACACCAAGTTTTAATAAAAATATATTTTAACAAAAGATATAGCTAAATAAACCCGAACAAAATTCGGTTACTTATCTGACAGGAGTGAATAATCAGTGGAAAACACATATTTTGAAAACAACAAAGTGTATATCGCGGGTGAGGTAGACAGCGAGCTCACTTTTTCGCATATGATATACGGAGAGCGGTTTTACTTATTCAGACTGAAAGTTCCGCGTCTGAGCGAAAATTTTGATTTAATCAACATAACGATTTCGGAACGCTTTTTCCCGTATCTGCATCCCGGGCTCGGGGATATGGTCGAAATCCACGGTCAGTTTCGGTCATATAACAACTTTTCGGAAACAGGCAGCCGTCTTATTTTGACTGTATTCGTAAAAAGCATCGACTATATCACGGATGCGGAAAACCTGCAAAACCCAAACAGAATTTTTCTCAACGGCTTTATATGCAAACAACCTGTCTATCGCACAACACCGTTCAAACGTGAGATTGCTGATATTTTGCTCGCCGTGAACAGGTCATATAACAAGTCGGATTACATCCCGTGTATTGCATGGGGAAGAAACGCCAAATTTGCCGAAAGTCTAAATGTCGGCGACAACCTTAAAATCCGCGGCAGAATCCAAAGCCGTGAATATCAAAAGAAAATTGGCGAAGATGAATTTGAAACAAAAACGGCATATGAAGTATCTGTGTCAAAACTCGAACCCGATTTGGGTATCGATTGCATTAACGATGATGATTTCGATGCCGATGATGACTTTTAAAAAACAGGCGGTTTGCGAATGCAAACCGCCTGTTGATTTTTATTTAAATTTCATCCAAATTTATTCTTTCACGTTCACCAATCGGCGTATACCCAATACATTTAACGGTACTTTTATATGCCGGGCGAATTATCTTGCTGTTTGTCATAACTTCTTCGATTCGATGTGCCGACCAGCCGACAATGCGCGACATTGCGAAAATCGGAGTATAAAGCTCCTGCGGAAGCTTTAACATCTGATACACAAACCCCGAATAAAAATCAACATTTATGCACATATCGCGTTCAACGCCTTTTTCCTCGCAAAACGCTTTCGGGGCAAGTCTTTCAACCATATCATACAGAGCAAACTCTTTTTCGAATCCTGTTATTTCCGAAAGTCTCGCCGCTCTTTCTTTGAGAATTTTCGCGCGAGGGTCGGAAATCGTATATACAGCATGTCCGACACCGTATATAAGCCCCTTTCCGTCACCGGCTTCTTTTCTCAAAATCTTTTTCAGATAACCCATAACCTCGGTTTCGTCTTCCCAGTTATGGACATTTGCTTTAATCTCTTCCATTTGCGAAAGCATCTTGTCATTTGCACCGCCGTGTTTCGGTCCTTTCAGAGAACCGACCGATGCCGAAATCGCTGAATACGTATCCGTACCCGTTGATGATAAAACACGCACGGTAAAAGCTGAGTTGTTACCGCCGCCGTGTTCAGCCTGAAGAATCATTGAAAGGTCAAGTGTTTCCGCCTCTTCTCTTGTGAACTGTTTATCGGGTCTTATCATATACAAAAAGTTTTCCGCCGCCGATAATTCGATATTCGGATTGTGCAAAACAAGACTTTCGCCGTCAAAATAATGACGCTTACAGCTATACGCATCTGCGATAAGAACCGGGAATCGCGCAATCAAATCCAAACTTTGGCGCAAAAGATTGGCGATAGAAATGTCATCGGGATTATCGTCATACGAATAAAGCGCAAGAACCGACCGTCCGAGTTTGTTCATTATATTTTTACTCGGCGCTTTAAAAATCATATCTTCTGTGAATTCATCGGGAAGTCTGCGCTTTTGTGCCAACAATTTTGTGAAACCGTCAAGCAATTCTTTGTCGGGCAGAAATCCGAAAATCAATAAAAATGCTGTTTCTTCGAACCCGAAACGGCGTTCCGCTTTGCACGCCGAAATAATATCCTCTATATCAATACCTCTGTAACGCAGCTTACCGGGAACGGGCGCTTTGTTGCCCTCGTCCATAACATAACCGTGAACCTCACCGATAGAAGTAAACCCGGCAAGAACGCCCGTACCGTCCGCATTTCGCAAACCGGACTTTACATTATATTCATTATAATAATGCGATGGAATTGAATTCCATGCTGTATTCTTTGTATGAATCAATTTTATGTATTTCTCAATACTCTTATCCATATCGCTCTGCATCTTTAAAAATTCGTGTTTATCCAACTCCGTCACCTCTCTGAAAATTTATATTCTTTTATTATACCCTAAACGGTATATCAAGTCAATATTTCGGACACAGTTTCTATATACACTCTAAAAAAACAATATTTGCACAATCCTTTTTTTGAGTACTTTTTATATAAAACCTACCGCATATTAACCTATTCCTCTTATTCGAGAAAATCTTTAAGCTTTCTGCTTCTGCTCGGGTGGCGCAGCTTTCTGAGTGCTTTTGCCTCAATCTGACGTATTCTCTCACGAGTAACGTCAAATTCTTTTCCGACTTCTTCAAGGGTTCTTGCCCTTCCGTCATCAAGACCGAAACGAAGGCGCAATACTTTTTGTTCTCTGTCCGTCAATGTTCCGAGGACATCGATTAACTGTTCTTTAAGCAAAATCGATGTTGCCGCATCAACAGGTGCCGGCGCGTCATCATCTTGGATAAAGTCACCGAGGTGGCTGTCTTCTTCCTCGCCTATTGGGGTCTCGAACGAAACGGGTTCTTGGGCAATCTTCAAAATCTCACCCACTTTATCAACAGGCATATTGACTTCTTTGGCTATTTCCTCCGGCAGGGGGTCTCTGCCAAGTTCCTGAACAAGCTGGCGCGAGGCACGAACAAGCTTGTTTATGGTCTCGACCATATGCACCGGTATACGAATCGTCCGCGCCTGGTCGGCGATTGCTCTGGTTATTGCCTGTCTTATCCACCACGTTGCATATGTGCTGAATTTATATCCTTTTGTGTAATCGAATTTATCAACCGCCTTTATAAGACCGAGATTTCCCTCTTGGATAAGGTCAAGAAAGAGCATACCCCTTCCCACATACCTTTTGGCGATGCTGACAACAAGACGCAGGTTCGCCTCGGCAAGTTTTTTCTTTGCCGCGCGGTCGCCGTCCGCCATTTTGCGCGCGAGTTCCGCTTCTTCATCACTTGATAAAAGGTCAACTTTACCGATTTCTTTAAGATACATACGAACGGGATCGTCAATGCTGACGCTGCTGGGGACAGACAAATCTTCAAGCTCTTCTTGGGTGATTTCCATATCATCGTCCACCATAATATCAATGTCATCGTCATCGTCCATAGAGCCGACAAGTTCTATACCGTGCTTTTCAAGCAGCTCAAACATTTTTTCAATTTGATCCGCATCAAGTTCAAGAGCCTCTAATTTATCATTTATTTCTTTATAATTCAAAACACCTTTCTTCTTGCCGTCTGCCAAAAGGTCTTGTATTACCTGTTTGCGAGTTTGTTTTTTTGTCTTTTTTTCTTCCATAATTTAAAACTTCCTTTCTCATCCGCCAATATTACCTCTGCGGAATCACGTTTTTCTTAAAATCTATGTCAACTGAAAAGTTTCAGATTATTTTTGTTTATGATGAACCTTGTCATCGGCTCTTTGCCTTATGAGCGCATCAAGTTTTTTCAAATCACTGTTATCCAGCATTTCTTTTTGCTGCTTTAAATTTTGGTTTCCCATAATCACTTCGAGCGGAAATTCGGCTGCCTTTTTCTTATCCGATGTGTTTTTGTCGTCCGAAAGTATTTTGGCGACCATCCCCCTCTCGCTTTCGTCAAACAGCGTCAAAATTCGGTTTATGTCAACCGCGCCGTCCGTCTCATACATTTCAAATATCTTTTTCGCAAGTTTCGAATGAAGCTCTGTCGAAAAATCCTCGGGTGTTAAGCCTTTATCCTTTACAAAATTAAATACCGGCCGGTCGCATATGAGATTTAGCATAAGCTGTTCCGAATTATAAAGCTGTACATTGTCCGTTCCCGACATCTCTCGGCTTATCCTGCGTCTTTTCTGTTGCTCGGCGCGCTTTTCTTCCGCTCTTTCTCTGCCGAGTCGTATGTTGTTCACCCTTGCAAAAAGTGATTTTTCGGATATGCCGCCGATTTGAGCGGCGCGTTTGAGATATATCTCGAATTCGACCGGGTTTTTGATTTGCGATAAAACCCCTGCCGCCGCCTCGGTAAAATCAATCATTGCGTCCGAATCGGGAAAAACAAGTTCTTTTTCTCCGTTTTCGTCAACCGTTTCAATCGTATATTGTTTCTGAATTTCGTTAATTCTATACTCCATTAGGGGCTGTGCGCGTTCTATCAATACTTTGAACATCTCGCCACCCGATTTTCTCACAAACTCATCGGGGTCTTTTCCGTCCGTTACTGTCAAGACTTTTGTTTTAATAGCCTGTGCGGTCAGAATTTCACCGGCTCTGACTGTCGCTTTTCTCCCTGCTTCATCCGAGTCATAACACAAAACTGCCTTGCCGCCATAGCGTTTTACGAGCTTTGCCTGTTCCTCTGTGAACGCAGTGCCGAGCGATGCGACCGCATTTGTTATTCCTGCTTGATGCAAAGATATGACATCCATATATCCCTCCATAAGCAAAAGCGAACCCGAACGGTCATTTTTGGCGAAATTCAAACCGAAAAGGTTTTCTTTTTTATGAAAGACAAGCGTCTCGGGCGTGTTTAAATACTTGCCCGTATTTTCACGGTCGGTGATAATCCGACCGCCGAAACCGATAATGTTTCCCTGTACATTTATAATGGGAATCATCACACGTCCGTCATAAAATGAATCGTAATATGTTCCGTTGTCACGCATTTTGGCAAGCCCGGCCTCATATATTTCGTGTTCCGAAAAGCCTTTGCCTTTGAGATAATCGATAAGGTTCGTCCATCCTTCGGGCGCATATCCCATACCGAACATTTTAATCGTGGAATTCTTTATTCCGCGGTTTTTGAGATATTCGTACCCTTCCTTACCGCTTTCGCTTGCAAGGTTATGATAAAAATACCTGCCAGCCTCACGGTTTATGGAAAAGATAAGCTGTTTTTTATCAACGCTCGACTTTGCCGAAGATGAACCGCCGCCTTTAAATTCGGGAACCGGAATCCTCGCTCTGTCCGCCAAAAGTTTAAGTGCATCGGTAAAATCAAGATGCTCCGCCGCCATAATAAAATGAATGACGTTTCCGCCCGCGCCGCAGCCAAAGCAGTAAAAAAGCTGTTTGTCGGGCGATACGGAAAGCGACGGTGATTTTTTGTCGTTGTGTAAAGGGCAAAGCGCCGCGAAACGATTACCCATACGTTTTAGCTTTGCGTATTCCGAAATAACATCACAAATGTCATTTTTGTCAATTACTTCATCAACAAAGTTCTGAAAATTCGCGTCCGCCATAAAGCTTTGCCCTCCTTTTTCTTTTTTTACCCTCTTACATTATAATTCGCCAAAAGCAGTATTTTTCCTCTTTAAATATTGACAAAATATAAGTTTTATTATAAAATACACCTATGAATAATGCAAAACAAGTACAAAGGACGTAATAATTATGAAAAATACCTTTCCACAACTTTCGCCGCGCCTTTCGGCGATTGCGGAATCGGTCGGTGAATGCAAATGTCTTGCTGATATAGGGACGGACCACGCATATATTCCCGTGTATTTATGTAAAAGGCATAAAGCGGAAACAGCAATCGCGTGCGACATCAATCCCGAGCCTTTGCGGCGTGCTGGAAGCACGGTCAAAACCTATAACGCCGATAAACTCGTTGAATTACGGCTCGGAAGCGGTCTTGACCCGATAAAATCCGATGAATCGGATGCGATTGTTATTGCCGGAATGGGCGGATTGCTGATTGCGAACATAATCGGCTCGGGGCTTGATAAAATTAAAAACGCAAACAAAATAATATTACAGCCTATGTCCGCCGTTTCGGAACTCAGAGAATATCTTTATTCACACGGTTGGCGTATCATATCGGAATCTCTCGTTGTTGAGGAAAACAAAATTTATAATATCATCAGCGTTGCACCGCCCGACCTTTCGGACAACGGGGTTTTGATAAACTGCTGTAATCCAAGTGCCGCCGATGTGTTTATAGGTAAATACCTTACAGAAAACAGACCTGAAAATTTTGAACTTTACCTGAAAAAACGAAAGGATAAGTTAAACAAAATGATATACGGGCTTGAAAAATCCAAGACGGCGGAATCGCGCAAAAAACTTGATGAATGCAGAAAATTAAAAGAAGAAATAAGTAAAATTTAATTATACGAGGTAATAAGAATGTATAAAGTAAAAGATATAGCAAGGAAAATAGAAGAACTCGCCCCGTTATCGCTTGCCGAACCGTGGGATAATGTCGGGCTTATGGTCGGAGATATGAATGCGGATATATCGCGCGTTTTTGTATGTCTTGATGTTACATCCGAAAACGCAGCAGCGGCGATAGATTGCGGCGCGAATTTGATTGTTTCGCATCATCCGCTGTTATTTTCGCCGCTCAAACGGATTTCGGAAAACGATGTAATCGGCAGCACTGTAATGAGCCTTATCAGAAACGATATTTCGGTTTACTCGGCTCACACGAATTTTGATAATGCAATCGGCGGAATGAATGACATCCTCGCAGAAAAACTTGAACTTATCGATGTCCGCGTATATACCGATGAGGAATGCCGTGACGCATTGGGAAATCCCACCTGTAAAATCGGCAGGGTCGGAAGGCTTGAATCGCCGCTTGAACTCGGCGATTATGTAAGTTTTGTCAAAAGCGTTCTCGGCTGTCGCACAATCAGATATGTCGGCGACCCGACCGAAACAATATCCAATGTTGCTCTTTGCAGCGGTGCGGGCGGCGACGGAATTTATTCCGCGTATCACGCCGGTGCGGATGTCTATGTTACCTCTGATATAAAGCACCACGAGGCACAGCTTGCGTTTGAACTCGGTATAAATATGATTGACGCGGGTCATTTTGAAACCGAAAACATAATTTGCGAATTTATGCATAACTACCTCGGCGAAAGCTTCCCGTCCGTAAGCATAATTTCATCGGATTCCGAACCCTATTTTAAAATATAGGTTTTGACGCGTTCAAAAACCTTCACAATAAGACACAAAGACAAAAACAGTACTATCGCAAGAGCGAGCATCCGAACGGATATGTTTAAACATTTTATCGGTGAACTCAATCCGAATACAGCTGTGCTTGATTGCGCATTTATATTAAACACGGGCAATGCACCTTTGTTTAATTTTATGACACCGAACATTATTACTGCGGAAATTGCGGCTTGTATCGCCTTGCCGATTAAATAAGGTATGCTCGACAGGCCTTGTTTCGTCAAAACCGCCGTAACCTGTGCATATACCGATATTCCCGAAAATGATATAACCGCAGCGGAAATTATCAAACGATTTCTTCCGCCGCACAAAGAGCTTATCTGTGAAAGTCCACCTGTTATCTCTAATATTGAGTATAAATACGGTTTGAACTTTGTATCGGGAATTGCTGATGTAAACACGGCGAAAATCACAACAAATCCGCATATCATCAAAATTGTTTCAACAGACTTTGACACAGCCGCACCTATATCCGCGGCTGTGTTTTTTAATGTAGATTCAAGATGCGACGGCGGCAATCGGCGCAAGCTGTTATCTCCGATGTCGGTTTTGTCTTTGAATATAAACTTAATAACCATTCCCGTTAATACCGCCGATAAAATGTGAATTAAATATAATAACACGCCCGTTACGTGACTTCCGAACATCTGTTCGCCCACTGCTCCTATTACAAACATCGGCCCGGAATTATTACAGAATGCAGCAAGTCGCTCGGCCTCGTTTTTCGTGCACTCTCCTTTTGAAAACAACTCCGCCGCACAAATCGCGCCAATCGGATAACCGCTTATTATTCCGAGGAAGAATGCCGCTGCGCCTGCACCCGATATTTTAAAGAGCGGATACATTATTTTTGAAAGATACTTTCGTGCATAATATGCCGCACCGAGTGCTATAAAAATATTTGCGCAAAAAATAAACGGAAAAAGCGAAGGTATGACAACACCCGAACAAAGAGCCAGCGCGGATTTAGCTGCACCGACCGCAGTATGCGGCGAAACAATCGTCGCTGCCGCTATGTACGTTGCACACATCAACACGCAAATATTTTTAAAAGTCTTATCCATCATCGGCTCTCCCGTTTCGCATAATTTTGTCGGATTTATTAAAATATATTCCGATGCGTTTCGATTTATTCATTTTTTGTCCTTTTGGTTCATAAAGATAAATATAAGCTTATACAACGCGGAGGTGAAGTTATGGATGAATCGGGCAGAAAAAACAGAGGATTCAAAAAAATCATTTCGGATATTTCTGATTTCGGTAAAAAATCAATTCACGAGGATTTTTTGATACACACTGTCGGTTCAACAGAACTCGTTCTCGAAAACTATAAAGGCATAACGGAATATAATGATGCATGTGTGAAAATCAAAACAAACGCACAGACGGTTAAAATATGCGGCAGAAACCTTGAAATAGCAAATATGGTTGATGAGGTCGTCTGTGTGACGGGTTGTATTACTTCCGTTAATTTTGAATAATATTCGGCATATGAAAGGGTGACATAATTGGAAACAGACGTTCTCGGTAAGAAAAAACTTCCTTTGTTTTTAAACGGAAAGCTGACGGTGTGCGCCGACGGACAATTCACCGAAAGGCTTATCAATATATGTATGCACAGAGGTCTGGTTATACGCAATGTGCAAAAATGCGGAAATAATCGCGTTATATTCACCACGGATGTTGACTCGTTTAAAAAAATCCGAACCCCGGTTAAACGGACAAAAAGCAAGGTTAAGATTATCAAAAAAAGCGGATTGCCCTTTATATTAAACCGTTTTAAGCATCGAAAAGCCGCCGTTGTCGGTACGGCGCTGATTTGCGTTCTACTTATATATTGCTCAACGCACATTATGGGTATAACCGTATTCGGCAACAGCCGTATTGATAAAAAAAGAATTACGGATGAGCTTTCAAGCGCAGGACTTACAATCGGCGCAAGGACATCGGATATTGACCCCGACACAATCAGAAACACTCTAATGAACAGGATTGACGAGCTTGCATGGCTCGGCGTAAATGCGAACGGTTCACACGTTTATATCGAGGTTGTCGAACGGATTGAAAAAGAGCAAGGACTTGATAAAAACGACCTGCCATGCAATCTTGTTGCGTCACGTGACGGAATCATAGAGCTTGCGGAAGTACGCGAAGGTCAAACAGTTGTACAAAAAGGTTCGGGCGTTGCGCAAGGCGATGTTTTGGTCAGCGGAATCGTCAACAACAGCAAAAACGGATTTACTTTTGTTCATTCGAGAGGAGAAATAATCGCTGAAACCGAATACAAAAAAACACGCTCTTATGCTCTCGAATATTCCGAGGATGTCCCAACGGGAAAGACAAAGAAAAGGCACAGTATAAGTGTTTTAAACCACACTTTGCCGCTTTATATCGGAAAAACAGCGCCGTATGAACAATTCACCCATAATCAAAACGAAAGCGAATACAGAATACCTCTCGATATACTGCCGTCACTCTTTATTAAATGCGATGAATACAGCGAAACCCAAACCATTCACAAAAAACGAACATCACATGAAGCGGCGGCGTTCGGCAAAGAAGAACTTACCTCTGAATTAAAATCCGAAGCCGAGACAAACGAAAATATAAAGGAAATTAAATCGATAACATCGGAGCAAAGTCTTAACGAGCACGGCGAAATCGAAATTACGGTAACACTCAAATGCAGCGAAAACATAGCCGTTTCGTCCGTTATCGAAGAACCTCTTCTTGAAAAATCGGATAGCGCCGATAAATAAACCCACAAGCACAGAGATATACTCTGTGCTTGCTGAGATTGTAAAATCTTATCTGATTTGACCGCTGCCGAATATAACATATTTTGTTGATGTTAAAGCGACAAGTCCCATCGGTCCTCTTGCGTGAATTTTTTGTGTGCTTATCCCGATTTCCGCACCAAATCCAAACTCAAAGCCGTCAGTGAATCTTGTTGACGCATTCACATAAACCGCCGCCGCATCGATTTCATCGGTGAATTTTTGCGACATTGCATAATCATTTGTTATGATTGCCTCGGAATGTCCGCTGTTATACTTATTTATATGTCGGATTGCTTCGTCGGTGTTTTCAACAACTTTTATCCCGATTTTAAGGTCAAGATATTCGGTTTTCCAATCATCCTCCGTTGCCGCGGTCGATTCTTTGAACCTTTCACACACAAATTCGTCACCGACAATCTCAACGCCGCGGCTTGTCAGCTCGGGTATGATAATCGGCAAAAATTTATCGGCAATATCTTTGTCAACCAAAAGTTTTTCTTCCGCATTGCAAACGGAAGGACGCTGTGTCTTTGCGTTAATAACGATATTTTTTGCCATTTCAAGATTCGCCGTCTTTTCAACATACACATGACAGTTTCCCGTCCCCGTCTCTATTGCCGGAACAGTCGCATTCTCAACGACAGCACGGATAAGACCCGCACCGCCGCGCGGAATTATAACATCAAGATATCCGTTAAGCCGCATAAGACCAGTTGAGCTTTCGCGGCTCGTGTCCTCAATCAGATTAATGCTGCCGCAAGGCAGTCCTGCCGAATACGCCGCATTCTGCATAACCTTGCATATTGCCATATTGGAATTTATCGCCTCTTTGCCACCTCTTAAAATTACGGAGTTTCCTGCCTTGATACAAAGCCCGGCTGCGTCTGCAGTCACGTTCGGGCGCGCCTCATATATAATTCCGATAACACCGAGCGGAACTCTCACCTGTCCTATTTTTAATCCGTTCGGGCGTTTGACTTGACTTATCATTTCACCGATAGGGTCGGGCAAAGCAGCAATCTGTTCTATTCCCTCTGCCATCGAATCTATCCGAACAGCGTTTAACGTAAGCCTGTCTATCAAGCCCTCGCGCATATTTGACTCTTTTGCCGCCGTTATATCTTTTTTATTTTCGCCGATTATATAATCTTTATTTTTTCTCAAAGAATCGGCAATCGCAATAAGTGCGCTGTTTTTTATGTCACTTGACAATTTTGCAAGTTCATAAGATGCCGCTTTTGCCAACCTTCCTTTTTCATTTAATTCATTCAGCATTAAAATCATTCCCAACATTTTTAGTCTATGTTGATATAATATCATAAATTATAAATTAATTCAAGAAAAATTTTTATTGATTTTAAAATGGGCTTGTTCCGCATAATTATCATTTATTCGTATATTCGGGACGTTTTAGAACCGTCCTTGTGATTGTACCGGATATTATTCGTTTAACAAATATAACGCAGGGCATCGAGAATGCCCCATATACAAGGGCATTCGTCCGTTTGGTCGATATTCCGTTGTTTATTTTACACAAAACAGTTTCTTTAAATTGACATAATTTTTTGTAATTCCATATTTTTTTGAAAACGTCTTGCTTATTTTATTTTTTATGCTATAATGTTTATGTAAATACTTTCGGTTAGGGGATTTTTGCGCCCCGTTGCCGATACATATGCGCTTAAATATCAACGGTATATAAAAGCGTTTTTTACAAAACGAAAGGAGCAGACACTTATGAATTATTCAAGTGAAGTAGAAAGAATGTGTCCTCTTGCCAAGGGGGCATATCACGGACCTGCACCCATTCCTCAAGAAGGTCAATGGACACAGGTTAAAGAAATCAAAGAGATTTCGGGTTTGACACACGGTGTTGGCTGGTGCGCACCTCAACAGGGAGCCTGTAAGCTGACTTTGAACGTTAAAGAGGGCGTTATCCAAGAGGCTCTTGTTGAGACTGTCGGCTGCAGCGGTATGACGCATTCGGCGGCTATGGCATCGGAGATACTTGTCGGCAAGACAATTTTAGAGGCAATGAACACAGACCTCGTATGTGATGCAATCAATACGGCGATGAGAGAATTATTCCTCCAGATAATATACGGACGTACACAAACAGCTTTCTCAGAGGACGGTCTGCCCATCGGTGCAGGTCTCGAAGATTTGGGTAAAGGCTTGCGCAGTCAGGTCGGAACAACCTATGCAACACTTGCAAAAGGTCCGAGATACCTCGAACTCGCAGAAGGCTATATCACTAAAGTTGCTGTTGATAAAGAGGGTCAGATTATCGGTTATAAGTTCGTTCACCTCGGAAAGATGATGGAAATGGTCAGAGGCGGAATGGATGCAAACGAGGCTCTCGAAAAGGCAAGCGGTCAGTACGGCAGAGTTGATGATGCGGACAAGCTCATTGACCCCAGATGCGAATAAGGGAGGTAACATATAATGGCATTATTTGAAAGCTATGAAAGAAGAATAGATCAAATCAACGCAGAACTCGCCAAGCACGGCATTTCCTCTATTGAAGAGGCAAAACAGATTTGCGATGATAAAGGTATCGATGTATATAATATGGTAAAAGGCATTCAGCCTATTTGTTTTGAAAACGCTTGTTGGGCTTACATTGTCGGCGCGGCAATCGCAATCAAGGACGGAGTTAAAAACGCTGCTGATGCGGCTGAAAAAATTGGTCTCGGACTTCAGTCTTTCTGCATCCCGGGTTCTGTTGCTGATGACCGTAAGGTTGGTATCGGTCACGGCAATCTCGGTGCAAGACTTTTACGCGAAGAGACAAAGTGCTTTGCATTTCTCGCAGGTCACGAATCATTTGCGGCGGCGGAAGGCGCAATCGGTCTTGCAAAGAGCGCAAACAAAGCAAGAAAAGAGGATTTGCGTGTAATCCTTAACGGTCTCGGCAAAGATGCGGCTCAAATTATTTCGAGAATAAACGGCTTTACTTATGTTCAAACTAAGTTCGACTATTTCACGGGCGAGCTGAATATAGTTAAGGAAATCAAGTATTCCGACGGTGAACGTTCAAAGGTTCGCTGTTACGGTGCGGACGACGTTCGCGAAGGTGTTGCTATTATGCACCACGAAGGCGTTGACGTTTCTATTACCGGTAACTCGACAAACCCGACTCGTTTCCAGCATCCTGTTGCAGGCACATACAAAAAAGAGTGCATCGAACAGGGTAAAAAATACTTCTCGGTTGCATCGGGCGGCGGCACAGGCAGAACCTTGCATCCCGATAATATGGCGGCAGGTCCGGCATCTTACGGTATGACCGACACAATGGGAAGAATGCACTCAGATGCACAGTTCGCAGGTTCTTCCTCTGTTCCGGCTCACGTTGAAATGATGGGTCTGATTGGTGCAGGCAACAACCCGATGGTTGGTATGACCGTTGCTGTTGCCGTTGCTGTTGAAGAAGCTATGAATAAATAACATTTGATTTTTAAAAATTTCAGACACGTCAATTTTTTAAATAAATTGGCGTGTCTTTTTTGGAAAGGAAAAATTTTATGGTTAAACACATTATTCTTTGGAAAATAAAAGATGAATATTCCGAAAGCGAAAAAGAATCAATCAAGAAAAATATCAAATTAAACCTCGAAGGTCTGAAAGGTAAAATTTCGGGGTTGATTGACATAAAGGTAAATATTTGCGGACTTAAATCATCAAATGTTGATTTAATGCTTGACTCATCTTTTGATGATGAGCCGTCATTGAATAATTATTCCGTAAATCCTCTGCACGTTGAGGTTGCGGACACATATGTTCGTCCGTATATGTCAAACAGAAGTTGTCTTGATTTTGAAGTTTAATTTTCGGTCAAATAAAAAGAACGGATATTGTCCGTTCTTTTTATTTGGTTTTTAAATTTGTTCAACTTTTTTTATCCCGAAAATTAATCTTAAAATACCTCTGAGTGCCCTTGGCGCTTTTACAACCACTACTTGCATAAAAAATCACCTTTCTGTCCGCCATAGTTTTATGTATAAAGAGTTTGCGGACAAAACTCAACCAAGACCGCCGTTGGCTATCGTTTAGAAAGCCAAATTCCCGCCGCAATCAGACCGATACCCAGAATTATAATCAAAAGATAGTACGGTATTATGTATGCGAGCATCAACCCTGCGCCAATCGCAATAAGCAGCCGTCCGACCGAACATCCGCATCTGTTCCGGCAACATCTTTTTTTGAATAACACGATTGACACCTCCGCACGGCTATCTGTTTGTTATCAGTATATTCAAAAGCAAAAAAAGTGTTACTGCGGCTTATTTATAATCACAGCGGTATTTGCAACAATAAAAATCAAAGCACTCATATAAATTTCTAATTCAATACTCCGCCGAGCCTGTCAATATTTTTTTCTATCTCGACTTTTAAGTTTTTATTTTCCTCTTTTTCAAGGGTGGCGTCACTCGCCAATATCTCAAATGCCGCATTGTGTGCATCTTGCAGAATTTGCATATCATACTTTAAGTTTCCGGCGCGCATTGACGGCAGGCCGTGCTGTCTCGTACCCAAAAACTCACCCGGACCGCGAAGCTCCAAATCTTTCTCCGATATTTTAAATCCGTCATTTGTTTCGCACATAATTTTCATTCGTTCAAGTGCTGTACTCCCGTTTGTGCCGCAAATCATAATGCAATACGACTTATGCGCGCCGCGCCCTACTCTGCCTCTGAGCTGATGCAGCTGTGACAGTCCGAAACGCTCTGCGTTTTCGATAACCATTACCGTTGCATTCGGCACATCTACGCCCACCTCAACAACAGTTGTTGCAACAAGAGCATCAATATTGCCCTTAGAAAACTCTTGCATTATGCGTTCTTTGTCAACCGCCTTCATTTTGCCGTGCAATGCCTCGATTTTATGATTTTTGTATGCACCTTTTTTAAGTTCATTCAAATAAACCTCAACAGCATTTGCATCTATTACTTCCGACTCCTCGACCAACGGACATACAAAATACGCCTGCCTGCCTTCAGTAAGTTTTTTCAGCACAAAACTTTCCACTTTTTTTCGCTGATTTTCCCCAACCGCCATGGTCGAAACAGGTGTTCGTCCGGGCGGAAGTTCGTCTATTACCGACACATCCAAATCTCCATAGAGAATAAGCGACAAAGTTCTCGGAATCGGCGTTGCGGTCATAACAAGTGTGTGTACGTTTCCGCTTGAACTTAATTTCGTTCTTTGGCGAACCCCAAATCTGTGCTGTTCATCGGTTATCGCAAGTGCAAGTTTGGGGATTTGTGTTTTATCCGAAATAAGTGCGTGCGTGCCGACAACAATCTTCGCCGTTCCGTTTGAGATAAGTTCAATGTTTTCTGCTCTCTCTGCCGCCCTTTGGCTGCCTGCAAGGTACGCGACCGCAATATTAAACGGTGCAAAAAGTTTTTTTAGATTTGCATAATGCTGTCTTGCAAGAACCTCCGTCGGTGCCATAAGCGCGGATGTATACCCTGCCTTGGCAACGGCATACATAACAGCCGCCGCAACTATTGTTTTTCCGCACCCGACATCCCCCTGAACAAGTCTGTTCATCGGGATGTCACGTTTGATGTCCGCGGAGATTTCATTTATGACCCGTTTTTGAGCGTTTGTTAATTCAAACGCCAGCTTATCCGCAAAATCCGCAATGCATTTCACATCGGAAATAATTGGTGCCGCAAAAGCTGTTTTTGTCTGTTTCGCCGCGGCAACTCCGGTTTGCAAAACCAAAAATTCCTCAAACGCAAGAGTTTTTCGTGCGATTTCAAAATCATCAAAAGATTGCGGCGAATGGATTGTTTTTATTGCCGTTTCGGCATCTATTAAGCCATACTTCTCTCTTATGCTTTCGGGTATAATATCCGCAATCGAGTCACCCGAGCTTTCGAGCGCATTTTGAACGGCAGAACGAATATTGTTTTGAGTAAGTCCTGCCGTACACGGATAAATCGGAACGATTTTTCCCATTTTATCTCCCGATACTTTTTCGCTCTCTATTAACGGGTTTATCATTTCCGGAATGACGCCGCGTTTTGTCACTTTCCCAAAAAACGAAAAGAAATCATCGGATTTTAAAACTTTTTCAACATACGGCGCGTTGAACCAAGTTAAGTTAATGATTCCCGTTCCGTCCGAAACACGGGTTTGTATAACCCTCGCTCCTGTTTTCGCTCTGAACGAGCGTATTCCGCCGGCAAGAGAGCCTTTAATGCATACGCTCTCACCCTCTTCTATATCACATATATCGCGCATATCGGTTCTGTCCTCATAACCGCGCGGCAGGTATCTGAGCAAGTCGCCAACGCAAAAAACGCCGAGCTTATTAAAAAGCTCGGCGCGTTTTTCTCCTATTCCTTTAATATAACGTATATCGGTATTTTTGTTAATCAAAAAATCACCTCATATTCGGAATGTTTCAAACATACACAACAATTTACTCAGCGGCAATCATATAATAGTATACCGGCTGTCCGCCTTTGACAACCGAAACATCAATGTCACTGTGCTTTTCGGAAATAGCATCGGCTAATTTCTGAGCGGACTGCTCATCTGTATCCGCGCCGTAATAGATAGTTATAAGAGCAGTTTCCTCATCAATCATCTTTTCGGCGAGTTTTTCCGAAACATCGTTTATATCCGAACCAAGTTCGGCAATTTCGCTTCCGAACATACCCATTACATCATCTTTATGAATTTCAAGACCGCCAACAGCGGAATCTCTTGCCGCAAAAGTAACCTGTCCGCATTTAACCGAATTCATCATCTCTGTCATAGCCTCGGTATTTGCGCCCTCATCCGCATCGGGGTCAAACGCAAGCATGGCGGATATACCCTGGGGAATATTTTTTGTCGGGATTACAATTACTTTTTTATCGCATATATCATTTACCTGTTCCGCCGCAAGGATAATGTTCTTGTTATTCGGCAAGATATAGATAATCTCGGCATGAACCGAATTTGCCGCATCGAGCAAATCCTGTGTACTGGGGTTCATTGTCTGTCCACCCTGTACAACCTTGTCGACATTGACGCTTTTGAACACTTCTGTCAATCCGTCACCTGCCGATACCGCCACGACACCGTATTTTTTAAGTTCAACGGGTTCTTGTGCCGTCTCGGAATCAAATTCGGCTTTTTCTTCTTCGGCGGAACGAATATTTTCGCTGTGCTGATATTTCATATTATCAACTTTTATGTTGATAAGCTGTCCGAGTTTCAGAGCTTCCTCCATTACAAAGCCCGGATGATTTGTGTGGATATGTACCTTGACAATATCCTCATCATCGATAACGAGCATGCAATCGCCTTTGGGCGATATTGCCGCTTTAAACTGTGACGCCTGTCTGTCCGCAGATGACTTTTGTATTATAAACTCGGTACAGTATTGGAATCTTATATTCGCTGTGTCGATGTCGGTACTTCCAGATGCAGCCGCTGACGATTTTACTTCCGCCGAGTCAGCCGACTCGATTGGCTTTCCGTTTTTCAACGCGTATTCCGCACCCTCCAAAATCGTAACAACGCCGCAACCGCCCGCGTCAACAACTCCGGCTTGTTTAAGAACGGGCAAAATCTCGGGGGTTCTCTCAAGGCTTTCTCGGCACGCCTGAATATAAGCCGAGAAAAATTCAGATGCATCATCAAATTTATCTGCGTTTTCCTCAGCAAACTCTGCGCCCTCGCGCACAACGGTAAGGATTGTTCCCTCTGTCGGTTTCATAACCGCTCTGTACGCAGTATCTCTGCCTGCTGCTGCCGCATTTTTTATATCATCAACGCAAAATTCGGTCTTTCCCGCAAGAGCCTTGGAAACACCTCTTAAAATCTGTGACAATATAACGCCCGAGTTACCTCGCGCATTACGCAATGACGCTTTCGAAAGAAAACCCATCATATCACCGGCAGACGCATTTTTATCGGATAACGCAACCTGAACCGCCGCACCGAATGTAAGCCCCATATTCGTGCCCGTATCACCATCGGGGACAGGAAAAACATTTAAATCATTTATCGCCTTTTTGTTGTTTTGCAGATTGTTGGAAGCTGACTCTAACATCAGTGCAACATCGCTGCTGTCTATAGTTCTCACTTAAAAAACCATTCCTTTCTTTAGAAACGTAATACTTCAAATAATTAATGTATGCGAATACTCTCAACATTTACGGTTACAGAGGATACCTTTAACCCCGTTGCCTCTTCCACCTGATACTTTACATTGCTTTTTATTATGTCACCGACCGTTCCTATATTCACGCCGTATTCCATAATAACAAACAATGTAATATCAACCTTGTCATCCTCAACCTTAATTTTTATACCTTTGTCAAGGTTCTCTTTTTTCAAAAGTCTTGCAAGACCGTCCTTTCCGGTTCTCATTGCCATACCGACAACGCCATAACACTTTGTTGCGGCATAACCGGCAATTTTTGCGATAACCGCATTCGAAATTCTGATTAATCCATTCTCGTTTTTAATTTCTGCTGCCATTTTAAATTTCTCCTCTCTTTTTACAACATTTTAATTTATATAAATTAAGTCAGCACCAAGTTCTTTTGCGTTTTCTGCCTCAAATCCCTTACAGGTAAACAAAAACATCTGTCTTTCCGTCTGTTCCGACATAAAACGCAATGCCGAATCGGCGCGCTTATCATCATACACGCTTAATATATCATCCGCAAAAAACGGAGAGTTTAAACATATAATTTCGGACAGAGCATATCTTATTGCAAAGTACAGCTGTTCAAATCCGCCCTTGCTGAAAAATTCAGCTTTGCGGAGCTTTGCTCCGTTTTCAAAAAAAGTGTAAAACTCATCCGAAATTCTGATTTGTTCTTTATTATCAATCTTAATCCGATTTAAAATTTCGGTTGTTTTTTTATTCAAAATCGGAATAAAATTCGTTTTCATATTCTCGCTTGCTTTAATAATGATGGCTTTTGCAAGAATCAGTTCCATATATTTCTTTTCGGCTCGGCGTATTTCGTCATTTATTGCATTGATTTCCGTCTCAATATCTGACGGTAATCTTTCAATTTTAACTTCATACGCCATTCGGCTCTCTAAACCTTTTATCTCTGATACAAGTTTAATTTCGTCGTTGCGCAACGCTTTTATCGAATCTTGCATAACCGATACCGAAACCGAACTTCGTTCTTTTTTATTTACGCTTTTCCGCGATGTTGCCGCGTCTTTCATCTTAAACAGAGTATCGAGCGTATCTTTTATCGATCTTGTTTCGATATACATCTGCATAAGCTCATCGGAATTTTTCACCGAATATCGATTCAATATTTTCGATAGCTTTTCCGAGTTATTTCCCGAATCACCGCCGATTTTATTGCTTGCTTTCAGCGAACGGAACTTTATCAGACACACCTCAGCAATAATCAATACCGCACATATTGCCAACATTCTATAAGCCTGTGCTTTAACTGTTCCGAACAACAGAAAAACAACCCCAATTATTCCAAGTATAGCTGTTGCCGCAGCAATTATGTATGGAACAATTCTCTGTTTTTTGTTATCAAACAACTCATTTTCAAAGTTTCTTGCCGATTCGCAAATTTCTTTTGTCAAATCAGCACATCGGATATAATCCTCACGGCTTTGCAAATCAGAAATCTTTTTGTCATATTCATATATTAAGGCATCTGTACTGTCCGTTGCGTCTCTGAGTGATTCAAGACAATGTTTGAGTTCTGTCTCGCACTTTTGTATTTCATCGCGTACACGAGCCAATTCGCCTTTTGCCGCGCTGCAGCGAGCATCAATCTTTTTTACTTGCTGAATTTGCGTTTTTAAGTCATATTTTTCGCGAACCAGCAATTCTTTTTTTCGTTTCAGCTCATCGATTTTCCCGAGACTGTGCCGTCCGTCCTCACGTTTTAAGGCATTTGCTTTATCCGTCAGTCTTTCGAGCGCGGAATCAACCGATATTTTTTCGTTTCCCGATGATTTTATATTCATCAGCTTTTCGGTTATTTCTTCCGACTTTCCGCCCATAAACACATCATCTTGGTTTATCATAACCGTTCTCAAAAAAATATCCTCGGAAACACCGAACAAAATTTTTCCGATATTGTTTACGTTCAAAAAATCCAATTTATTTCCCGTCTTTAAATCGGAAACATAGATTGAATCCTCTGCGGCGGAATTCCCGAAAGTGCGTCTGATTTCAATTTCGGAACCATTGTACGAAATTGTTAAAACACCCTCGGCGCTCTTCTCATCCCACGGTATTGCAAGCTCTCGCTCTTTTAAAACCTCACCGCTTTTGCGCCTTGCGGGTATACCGTAAAACATAGCCTTTATAAAACGCATAATCGTTGACTTTCCCGCTTCGTTAAAGCCGTAAATCACATTGAATCCAACACAAAAATCAAGTTTAAGATTTTTGATTTTTCCGAACCGAATTATGTTTACGGACAAAATATCAACTCGTTTTCCCATTGGGTTCAATCACCTCCGAGCAGCGCGGCAAGCCCAATCAGCTCGGCATTCTTGAGCAACTCGGCATCCAAATCAGACAGACCGACCCTACCTTGCGTGTATCGGCACAAAAAAGAGTTCAAACTCTCTTTTGCGGACGAATCACCGCTTTCCGATAAGCTCATCATATTGTCGGTCATTCCGACAACTTCGCCGCAAATACCGGCATCATCCGAAAAATCATCAGGCTCATACTTTGGTTTTGTTTCATCAATTACATCTGTCAGAATTCCGTAATCGCAAAGTCGTGTTTTAATGACGGAACAATTTATATCATCAATATTCGTTCTTCCGCACAGGGTGATTCTGTACAAATCGTTTGCCGAACCGATATTTTGCATCTCTTGTATTGCTGTCTCGTAAATATGAAACGTATCCTCTGCCGATGAAATATCAAGTTTAATGTCAAACAATCTCTTTACACAGGTTCTGTGAAAGTGAACGGTTGTGATGCTATCCTCGGTATGACCGATATAACATCCGAGATTGCCGCATTCGTCAAACCCTCTGCCCTCGGGAATTCCGCAATACGCAAATATAGTATCACCGATTTTTTGAGGTTCGCATCTCTTGTGGATATGCCCGAGCGCCACATAATCCGCGCCGCTGTTTTGTATATCCGTCAATGAAATTGGGTTATAAATGCCTGACAAATCAGACGTCAAATCGGCATGCAGCACCACAAAATTATTAAAATCTCCGTCTTTGTCAATAACGGGAAATTTCAATCGTCCGGGTGCGCTGTTCGGAAAGCTGACACCATATACCCGAGTTTTAGTATCGGACAGTTCAACGCATTCAGGCTCAATGTCGAATACGTGTACATTTTTTCCGAAGTCGATTTTTGCATATACGGAATCGGAAGTATACGGATCATGATTTCCTGCCGCTATAAAAATATGCGTGTCGGGTATCTCCGCAAACTTTCTTTTAACAAATGAAATTGTATCAGCGCTTACATTGGGCGAGTCAAACAAATCCCCCGAAATAAATAACAGCTCGGTCTTTGATGCCAAACGGATTATCTCAGAAAAATTGTGCATAACATCGTTTCTGCGCTGCATCGCATCCACCGCATTCAAATGCGCCGAAAAAGCGGATTCGAGATGTATATCACCCGTGTGTACAAAGTCAGGCACACCTCAACACCTCCGTTAATTTCGTCATTTGGTTTATGCCGCCGTTAAATTGAATTTGCCTTGCCGATTCCTACATCACAGTATATCATAAACGAGTTTAAATGTCAACGAACATATGCAAAAGTTTTACCTTTTTTTGTATAAAGATTTAAATAAAATTAACAAAAAAACAATAAATATTCTAATTATAAATATAATTAAGTGAAAATTAGGATAAATTTTAAATTTTTTCAAAAAAATTTAAAAATAAGTCTTGACTTTTACCCATTACCTGTGGTATAATAGCGAATGTTGATTGACACAACGGATAGAAATAATAACCTTGTAATATTCTTTGTGCTTTCGGCATATTATATAATACGGCGCCATAGCCAAGTGGTAAGGCAGAGCTCTGCAAAAGCTTTATTCCCCAGTTCAAATCTGGGTGGCGCCTCCAAAAAGCCTGCTCATACGAGCAGGCTTTTGTTTTACACATTTTTAATTTTATTTTTCGGACAAATACCAATAATATAATATAAAACAAAAATATTACGGAGAGATATTTATGGAAAACAAACCGAATAAAAAAGAAGCTGAAACCAGGATAAAAGAACTGAAAGATATTTTAAATAAAAGCGGTTATGAATACTATGTCTTGGATAACCCGACAATGTCCGATTTTGAATATGACCGCCTAATGCAGGAGCTAATCAAATTAGAGGGCGAATTTCCCGAATTTGCAACCGCCGATTCACCGACTCAGCGTGTCGGCGGCGAGGTCGCCGACGGTTTTGCGGAAGTTGTTCACACCGTCCAGATGCAAAGTCTTGCCGATGTCTTTTCAAAGGATGAATTATATGAATTTGATTCAAGAGTTCGGGCGGCACTCGGTGATGAATCCATTGAATATGTAACCGAGATGAAAATTGACGGTCTTTCTGTTTCGCTCGAATACGAAAACGGATTATTCACAAGAGGTTCGACCCGAGGCAACGGGTTTGTTGGCGAAGACATTACTCAAAATCTAAAAACAATTCCCGGAATTCCTCTGAAACTCAATGAACCTCTGCCTTTTATCGAGGTTCGCGGCGAGGTATATATGCCTGAAAAAAGCTTCTTACGTTTGAACGAACAGCGCGAGGCATCGGGCGAACCCGTTTTTGCAAATCCGCGAAATGCTGCCGCAGGCTCACTGCGCCAACTCGACAGCAGAATTGCCGCCGAACGAAAGCTGGATATTTTTGTTTTCAACCTACAGAGAATTGAAGGCAAGGAACTTTCTTCACACAGCCAATCCATCGAGTATTTAGCATCGCTCGGTTTTAAGGTAATACCCGAACGAGATGTATATACAAACATAGACGACGCATATAAAGAAGTTTTGAGAATAGGCGAAAGCCGCGGCGAACTTGCGTTTGATATTGACGGAGCGGTGGTTAAAGTCAATTCGTTTGCCCAACGTGAATTTTTGGGTTCTACCTCTAAAACGCCCAAATGGGCGGCGGCTTACAAATTCCCCGCCGAACAAAAACAAACCGAATTATTGGATATTATCCTTCAGGTCGGCCGAACGGGTGCGGTTACACCGAACGCTGTTTTGGAACCCGTAAGGATTGCCGGTTCAACCGTCAGCCGCGCCACGTTGCACAACATAGACAATATAAAAGATAAAGATATTCGTATCGGAGATACTGTTATAATCGAAAAGGCAGGCGATATAATTCCTGCGATTGTCGGTGTTGTTAAAGAAAAACGTCCCGCAAATTCCGTGCCGTTCGAAATGCCGAAAGTATGTCCGATTTGCGGTGAGCCGCTTGTTCGCGAAGAAGGCGAAGCCGCCGTGCGATGCATAAATCCGAATTGTTCGGCGCAACAGCTCAGAGCCGTAATTCATTTCGTCTCAAAGGCGGCAATGAATATAGATGGTCTGGGTGCGTCAATCGTAGAACAGCTCCTTGACAAAAAACTCATAAATGACTGTTCCGATATATATTATCTGAATTTTGATAACGTTATATCACTTGACGGATTTGCGGAAAAATCAGCCAACAACTTGATTGCGGCAATTTCCGAATCAAAAAAATCAGGACTTGACCGAGTTTTATTCGGTTTGGGAATCAGGATGATTGGAAGCCGTGCGGCACAAATTTTGGCGGCACATTTCGGGAATATAGACCCTCTTATGTCTGCGTCCGTCGATGAGTTATCCTCAATTTCGGAAATCGGAACTAAGATGGCACAGAGCATCGTTGAATATTTTAAGCAAGATAAGTCGCTTTATATTATCGAAAGGCTGAGAGCCGCAGGCGTTGACCTAACCTATACTTCAACGCAAAAAGGCAACAATTTTGACGGAAAAATATTTGTTTTAACGGGCACTCTCCCCACCTTAAAAAGAAATGATGCAAAAAAACTTATCGAATCATACGGGGGCAAGGTCAGCGGAAGCGTTTCAAAAAATACCGATTTTGTTGTTGCGGGCGAAGAAACGGGCAGCAAACTTGACAAGGCTTTATCTCTGGGAATAAAAGTTTTAAGCGAGGCTGAATTAACCGAAATGTTAAAAAATTAATTTTATTGAATAAAAAAATTAATTTGTGACAATATAAATATATAACCGATAAAAAAATTAATTTATGAATATGTTCTTGAATTGAATTTTTATCGGAAAAATATATTGGAGGTTTTTTGTTATGGAAAATTCAGTAAATCCGGGAATTTTTTGCAGTGTTCAACAGTGTCAATATAATGAAAGCGGCTCAAAATGTACAGCAAACAGAATCGAAGTAGGTTCGGGTAAGTCATGCTGCAGCTCTTGTGACACAGAGTGTGTAACCTTTAAAGCACGCTAACTTAAAAACAACTTTGTTTAATGTCAAAAGGAGATTTTCGATGTGAAAATCTCCTTTTGAATTTATGTGATTCTTATTTAATTTTCAGCGCCTTGCAAACAAGCTCGGGCATTTCTTCTTTGGCGATTACGCCTTCGAATCTCTTTTCTTTATCCTTTAATTCGGCAAGAGATTTTGGCGGAGTCGTTTTACTCTTTTCTTTGAGCAAATCTATTAATTCGAAATCGCCCTTATCCTCAACCGTTTCGCCGAGAGCCGATAAAACATCTCTGTTAAACTTATACGGGCTTGCGGTAGAAGCAATGATTGTCTTTGTTTTATCCCCCGTCTCGGTTACATATTGTTCATATACATCAACTGCAACAGCCGTATGAGTGTCGAGAGTGTATCCGGTGTCGGTAAAAGTTTTCCAAATCTGAACCTTTGTGAAATAATCATCACAAAATCCGCCCCAGAATTTATTTTCAATCTTTTTATGCAAAGCTTTGGTAAGCTTATACTTTCCGTCTTTTGAAAGTTTGGACATCATAGACGAAACTTTCTTTGCGTCATTCCCCGTAATATCGAACAACAATCTTTCGAGATTGCTCGAAACAAGAATATCCATAGACGGAGAAACACTCTGATAAAACGGTCGATTCTTGTCGTATTCACCGGTTTTGATAAAGTCGGTTAATACGTTATTGCTGTTTGATGCACAAATAAATTTTGCAACGGGCAATCCCATCTTTTCAGCATAATACGCCGCAAGAATATTTCCGAAATTTCCGGTCGGAACGCAAACGTTAATCTTTTCGCCTATACTTATCTCTCCCGCCGCAACCATATCACAATAAGCGGATATATAATAGACTATCTGCGGAACAAGTCGTCCCCAGTTGATTGAATTTGCCGATGACAAAACAAAGCCCGATTTTTCAAGTTTATCGCCAAACTTTTCGTCCGTAAAAATCTTTTTAACACCTGTTTGAGCGTCATCAAAATTTCCGTCAATACCTGAAACAAAAACATTTGCGCCCTCTTGCGTTATCATCTGAAGCTTTTGGATATTGCTTACTCCGTCACCGGGATAGAATACGATTATTTCAGTACCATCAACATCTTTAAAGCCCTCTAACGCCGCCTTTCCGGTATCACCCGAGGTTGCAACGAGGATAACAATTTTTTTGTTTTCACCCGTTTTCTTCATTGCAACAGTCATAAATCTCGGAAGAATTTGCAAAGCCATATCTTTAAATGCGCAAGTCGGACCGTGCCAAAGTTCAAGAATATACTTGCCATCGGCAAGTTTTACAACAGGCGCAACTTTATCGGAATCAAATCCCGTTCCGTATGCTCCCTCAACGCATTTTGAAATTTCAGCCGCAGTAAAATCGGTCAAAAACTTTTTCAAAACCAATTTTGCACGGTCAATATAGTTCATATTGACCATTTTTTTGATTTCCGCGGTTGAAACGGTCGGGAACTCACTCGGGACAAACAATCCGCCGTCATCCGACAAGCCTTTCTTAATAGCCTCAGCCGACTTAAGTTTAAGCTCGGTATTTCTTGTGCTCATATAATACATTGGAATCACCTCATCAAATTTATGTAAGAAATTATGTTGCCGAATCGGTTCTTAAACAATATACTTTTTAACATTTGAACCGGCATCTGCCTCGTCCGCGCTTACCATCATTGTGAACGAAACGTTAAACTTGTTTTCAAGTCTTTCAAGAACTGTGATAAAGTCCTCCAAATCAGCAACGGTTGCAGACGGAACACTCTTGAATATGCTGTCGATAAAGATATGCGTTACATCATAATCCTGAGCAATGATTCCGCACAGCATTCCCGTGAATACATCAAGGTTCTTTATATTAAAGCTGTCCGTTGTAACAAGTCTTGCTTTGCGGCTTATATCGTGAATAAGACGCTCGCCCTCGGTAATGCAAACAACATTGCCCTTTTCCTCATCAACAGCCTTATTAACGGCCGCAATCATCTTCGGAGTTTTTCCGCTTCCTTTTAATCCAATATGTACATTTATCATAATAAATACCACCTTTCAGGTTCTTTAATTTTGGTTGCTTTTATTTTACCACAAACAAACAATTTAAACAATACTTTTTATAAAAATTTTTATAAATCTTTATATTTCCGTCATTTTTAATGTAAAATAAGCCGCATTTTATACAAATGTGACGATTTTTTATCATTAAACCGAGTGAATTCGGCTCTGAAATCTTGATAATTCGAATAAAAAATCATGTTCAATTGCATTTGCGGCTTATTTTAAAATTTATTCTGCCAAACGTCTCTCAAGCTCCGCTTTTTGGTCCTCATATCCTGGTTTGCCCAAAAGTGCAAACATATTCTTTTTATAGCTTTCAACGCCGGGCTGGTTAAACGGATTAACGCCGAGCATATATCCGCTTATCGCACAAGCCTTTTCAAAGAAGTAGACAATCTGACCGAAAGTATATTCGTCGAGTTCTTTGAGTTCAACTATAAGGTTCGGGACACCGCCGTCATTATGCGCAAGATAAGTTCCCTCGAAAGCTTTTTTGTTTACAAAGTCCATTCCTTTTCCGGCGAGGAAGTTAAGACCGTCAACATTTTCGGGGTCTTTATCTATTACGAGGTCGCGCTTTGGCTGTTCAACATACAAAACAGTCTCAAACAATTCACGTCTGCCGTCCTGAATATACTGACCCATAGAATGCAAATCCGTTGAAAAGCTTGCGCCGGCAGGGAATATTCCTTTTCCGTCTTTACCTTCGCTTTCGCCGTAGAGTTGTTTCCACCATTCAATAAAGTATTGCAGCTCAGGCTCGTAATTTACAAGCATCTCGATGTTTTTACCTTTTCTGTGCAAGATGTTTCTTGCCGCCGCATACTGATAACACTCATTTGTTTCAAGGTTATCATCTTTATATAACTCAACAGCGTCAGCCGCACCCTGCATCATAGCTTTAATATCCGCGCCGCAAACAGCAATCGGCAAAAGTCCGACAGCGGTCAGCACGGAAAATCTTCCGCCAACATCATCGGGAACAACAAATGTTTCGTATCCCTCTGTATCCGCAAGATTTTTAAGCGCACCCTTCGCTTTATCGGTCGTTGCATAAATTCTGCCTCTTGCTTCTTCTTTTCCGTATTTATCCTCCAAGTATTTTTTAAGCACACGGAAAGCAATTGCCGGTTCGGTTGTTGTTCCCGACTTGGAAATAACGTTTACCGAAACGTCTTTTCCGTCAAGGCAATCAATAACCGAGTTAAGATAGTTGGGGCTTATGTTGTTACCGGCAAAAATAACTTGCGGCTTTTGGTTATAGTTATAAAACGGACCGGTCAAAAAGTCAATGGCTGCCTTTGCACCGAGATAAGAGCCGCCGATTCCGATAACAACCAAAACATCCGAATCCTTGCGTATTTTCTCTGCCGCTTTTTCTATTCTTGCGAACTCATCCTTATCATAATTCAAAGGAAGGTCTGTCCAACCCAAAAAATCCGAACCCGCACCCGTCTTATCAACAAGAGTCTTATGTGCGGCGCTGATTTGAGGTGCAATGTTTTTAAACTCATTTTCACCGATGAAGTCAACAGCCTTTGAATAACGGAAAGTAATGTTCTTTTTCATTAAAACCACTCCTAATAATTCATAATCAAACAATTTAATATAAATAATTGCATATTTATATTTTAACATAATAAATATTTACTTTCAAGCCAAAAATATATAAATATTTCATCACAAAGATAATAATATTTTATCCAAAACAGGGCAATATATTAACAGAAGCATCAAAAACGGTCAGTTTTAGAAGTATTATATTGAGATTATATATTGTCAAATTCTAAAAACCGTAAATTGATTTCCACAAATTCACAGTATAAAATGTTTGACGATGCTTCAAAATATCAGTGTAACAAAAACCTAATTTTCAAGGAGTGAAAAAAATGTCTAACAACAAAAGCAATAATAATTATGTAGTACCCCAAGCAAAAGCTGCTATGGAGCAATTCAAAATGGAGGCTGCCAACGAAGTTGGTGTAACGCTTAACAAGGGTTACAACGGTGACCTCACATCAAGACAGGCCGGTTCAATCGGTGGTCAGATGGTTAAAGCCATCTGACCCGAACGAAAGTCACCGCTTTCACTTTTATCTTTAGCAATTTTTCGTATTTTTTTCAAGTATTTTTCACAGGTTTCACCTGTGAAAATTTTAATATCCAGCTTAAGCGTATTTTCTTCCGCACTTACAAATATCTTATCTATATATTTATTAATAAATGCAGTGTCAATTACTCCGTCCGCAGCCTCCTCTGCCGCTTTTTCGAGTGTTTCTTTTATTTCGCGAATATGAGCCTTAAACTCAGTTTCGGAATTTAGGCGGTTTTCCAATTCAAATTTTTCCGCCTCGGCTCGTTCAATCTTTTTAATCGCGTCATTATTCATTTTTATAAAGTCTTTGTCGCTTATATCACCGTTGATGTTATAATCCAAAAGCTTTTGTTTCTTTTTGGTTTCGAAAGCAATCGTCTTATTCAACTCTGCAATTGCCTTTGCGGTTTCGTTATCCTCATCAATCGTCTTATACAGATTTATATATTCGTTGATATATTTTTCGGCAGACCCCGCCGTTTCTTGAAAGACATCAAGCAAAATCGGCTTTATATCGCTTTCGTATATCGCAAAAGACGGACACGAAGCCGCTCCGTTTTTTATCTTTCCGCTGCAAATCCATATACTGTTTGCATTTCCGCATTTGTCTTTGCTTTCTCTGCGATAATATGGTTTTCCGCAATGCATACAAAAGAGTTTGCCTGTTAAAAGGTTTGCGTGATTGCATTTGTTCTGTCTTGATTTGACATCGCGGCTCCTTTTTGCCAATACTTTATTTGCTCTGTCCCAAAGTTCTTCCGTCACAATCGCCGGCACTATCTCACCGGTTTCATCTTTGAACATAACCCATTCTTCCGGCTCCAAAAACTTTTGTTTTTTGGTAAACATATCGATTACTTTAACTTTGTTTCCGCAATAATATCCTTTGTATTTCGGGTTTGAAATTATATTCGACATAGTCGAATGTGCAATCTTATTTCCGTTTAAATTTCTGTAGCCTTTTTGCCAAAACAAGTCCTCTATCTGTTTCATACTGTATTTATCAGTCGCATAAAGTTCAAACAGCTCACGAACCATTTTTGCCTCGTTGGGTTCGATAACAAGTTTTTTATTATCCTTTACATATCCAAAGATACGTGAATTTCCGATTACCACCTTGTTTTTTATCGCTTGCTGATGACCGAATTTGATTCTCGATGATAACTTTCTCAGTTCATCCTGTGCAATACCCGACATTATGGTAAGTCTAAGCTCGCTGTCCTCGTCAAGCGTGTTTATGTTGTCATTTTGAAAGAATACACCTACTCCATCATTTAAAAGCTCTCTGGTGTATTTAATACTGTCCAAAGTATTTCTCGCAAATCTCGAAATTTCCTTTGTTATAATAAGGTCAAACATACCAATCTTGGCATCAGCGATCATTTGATGAAAGTTTTCACGTTTTTGCGTTGAGATTCCCGATATTCCCTCATCAATATAGCCGTTGATATACGTCCATTTTTTATTACTCTTAATCAAATCAGTGTAATATGAAATCTGATTATCCAGAGAATTGAGCTGTTCATCCTTTTCGGACGAAACACGAGCATAAAAAGTAACTCGCATGGGTATATCATATATAGAAGAAATCTTAATTTTTTGACGTATTTCGTGTATATCCAAAACAAAGCCCTCCTTATTTTTCATTGTATCATCATTATACATCTATGTGCGTTAAAAGTCAAGAAGAAATTGTGTTTACAATAAAATGACAGCAATGACACGTCTTTCGATGATAATATATCCCCATAAATATTACATTTAAATACGTGTCATTGCTGTCATAATTTCATAAGTTTCATGCTCGGCGCGCCCCACTAAAAAGAACCCGAAACGTTACATTTCGGGCTCTTCGCTTGATTTAATTTTTACGATGAACACTTGTGAGTATAAGATTACGCATTTTTCTCATGCTTCTCTCTGATATAATATTGTTTTTAAACAAATATTCATTAAAATAGTTCATCCATATTTCCGACGCCGCACGATGTTTTTCCGCATCGTTTTTCATATCATTTACATTCAAAGTGTTCACCGTCCTTCCTCTAAAACATATTTATATTATAAACACCTTTTACTAAAATTATAATATATAACTTTAAATATCAAGTTTACGATTAACGAGTCTGACACCTTTGTATCCTCTCTCTTTTGATGTACGAAAGCGATCAAGCATTAAAACTTTTTCCGATTTGTAAAATTGCGTTTTTCCAATATAACTTAGTCCGTTTTTCTTACAGTAATTCAAATATGAATTGTATAAGAGCGAGGACGAAACAAAATCATTGCCATATCCGCTTTGATATACACAACATTCGAAAAATCGTGCTACCGAATTTTCTTTTTGCACAAGCTCACTCTTTAGCAAATCCGGCAAATCAATCCTTCTTTCCGTCTCGTCAAATCATCTGTTAATTGGTCCAATTAAAAATGTCGGTCTTAGATACCATGATCTAAAACCGACATTTTGTAAATATTATATTTTAATAATCCAAGTTATCAAGATAGTTCTGTTGGAAATCGGAATTTGCTTTCTTTAAAAGTTCGGCACAATCCGCGTTTTTGTCTGTCAGCACCGCCTGAATACAGTTATCCAAAATTCCGTAAAGCTCTTGTGCACAAACGGGTTCCTCGGGGTGCAGTTTGCAATCGCCCATATCAGCCACAAAATCATTATATAGTTTAACGTGGTTTATATTTCCGTTTGCAAGTTTATCTCTCAATTCGCGTTCGTATTTTACCGCATCGGAATCGTTGTTCCACGGTGACATACTTTTTACGGTTATAAGCTCTTTATTTTCCAATCTGGTTTTTATGTCCTTTTCTTTATTCTCTTTAAATTGTTCGGTTGCATCGGGCGAATATGCCGTCTTTATCCACTTTATTGCGCCCTCAATCTGTTTATCGCTTGAATTGTTTGCAACAGCAAAAACGCTTCCGCCCATTAATGTTACATGGTCTTTCGGACCTTTGGGCATAGCCATCATTCCTATTGAATTGGGATTCATCTCATATGAACGAACATCCGCCGGCATATCTCCTGCGGCAATTACCATTGCGCCCTGACCTGTGCCGAACGTCTTAAACTGTTCGGTATAGTCAACAAATGTGTTACTCGGGAGAACATCATATTTCCACTTTAAATCTTTGATGAATTGCAATGCCGCAACCGTCTCTGCCGAATCAAAGGTTGCCTTCCATTTATCCCCGTCTTTTTTCATAAACTCAGTTCCGTATGACCACGCGATAGAAGTGAATATCCAGCCGCCGACATTGTTCGCCGTTGGGAAGATAAATCCCGGTACGCCTGTTGCATTCTTAATCTTTACCGCGAATTCGGCAAGCTCGTTCCAGTCTTTCGGCTGTTTCGGCGTGCCGTCCTCATTCATAAGCCCTGCCTTTTCAAACAAATCCACGTTATAAGCAAGCCCCAAAACATATGCCGCATACGGATAAGCGTATACTTTTCCGTCCTTTGAAACAACGTCCAGTACATCCTTGTTCATCTTATCATATAAGCCCTGTTTTTTAAGTTCATCGGTCAAATCCGCACCGTAACCGGCATTGATTATTTGAGATACCTCAGTAAAGTTTGTGTTAAACAGAACAGGCAGCTGTCCGCCCGCAGCTTTTGCATAAAAACTTTTAAGGTCAAATGCCCAGTTATCGGGCTGAATAACAAAGTCGGTGTTATCCGCCTCAAACTTTTGCTTTCTCTCCTCTATGTTTTGCTTTTCCGTTCCTTCTTTGGTCGGCCAGCTGCCAACCGTTACTATTGTTCTTCCTTTATCATCGGTCACATTTGCATTTTTATTGCCGCAGCCCGACAAGCCGCATATCGTGACCGAACAAATTGTCATAGTCAAAACCGCTTTTGTAAAAAATCTTTTAATATTCATAATCTTCTCCTTTTCCACCGCAATCGCGGCATTTTAATTTTGAATTATATTTATTCAAAACGTGATGCTAACCTAAAACACCCTCATATTATTATAAAAATGCTCAGATAAAAGCTCACCCTTTGAATTCTCGTCACCGTACCACAGGATTTCCTCATCGAGTTCATCTATTTTTTCTGTTTCGGCACGGCAATATTTTATTATTTTCTCGCCGCAGGACTTAAAGCGCATAAGCATACCGCCTATTCTTTCCTCAAACACCTCGAAACCGAACGGCTTGTTTTCTCTGTTCCACACACTGCAAAGTTTTTTATAAAACTCTTTATAATCATCGCTAAGCTCGCTGAGAACATCCGCACATTTTAAAAGCTCGTCAATGTCATTTGCATTATATGCCCTGCGGATTTTCACACCGATGTGACACTTCTTTTTAAGTATTTCCGCAAGGTAACGATAATACTCAAAAAGGTATTCAATATCACCTTGATTAGACAACGCTCCGAGTTTGTCGATTATGCCGTCATAGTACCCCTCAAGGTCATACTCCGCAAAATTTTTATCGAACAATCCGAGCAAAACGTCTTGATAAAACACTTGTTTTGATGTTGCGAGAGCGTCCTTTTTCTTTGCCGGGATATTATCAAAATCCAAAGCAATAAACGCATCGGCATCATATCCCGTACAAAGTTTGAAATTCTCTTTGGTATTCTCGATATTCAATTTGTCGCAATGGCTGTAATCGGCAAAAAGCTGTAATCCCAAAAGCATCGTGTATCTGCTGACCTCGCCGCCGTCATCGCCCCACATCGTGGCGATAACACTTTTTATCTGTTCATCATCACACGCGCTTAAAGCTTTAAGCGTGGTGTCAAACGTCTTGTCATAGTGCGGACAAAGACCGCGCCACAGCCATGCTCCGCCGGCAAATATAATGTTTCGCCCGAATTCTTTGTGTTTTTTGAGCATAGTCCGATAAAGCTCAATATCGTGATGATAATAATCCCAATATACAAGTGATGCGTCTGTCGGAATCTTTTTGGACAGGCTCGGTAAAATTTCCGCGTTAAGGTCATAGTAATCACGCTTTTTTGAGCCTATTTTAAAGAACATATCGCTCCACATCATCGGCTTAAAGCCGTATTTCGCCGCAATATCGTTCACCCTTTGAACATGGCGCAGCATAATCTCGTATCTGTCACAATATCCGTGTCGGTTAAAATACTCACCGAGACCTACTCCCTCCGCCTCGTCCATTCCGATATGAATTTTATCGGTTTTGCAAAGCGTTCTCCACTTTTTTATCATCGCTTCGATAAACACATATGTTTTCTCTTCGTCAATAAGCAGGACATCGGGGTCATCTTTCATATCATTGGCATATCCCCAACGCAATGTTTTCATAAGGTGTCCGAGAGTTTGAATGCACGGAATGACCTCTATTTTTAATTCCTCGGCGGCAAGACAAATTTCTTTAATCTCATCGTCCGAATATCTTCCGCGCAGGTATCCGAAATATTTATAATCGTCAAGGCAATATATATCCTCGGTATAGAGCATAATGGTGTCCATGCCCATCATTGCCATACGGGTCATAAAATCGATAACCGACAACGGTTTCATCACCGCACCTCGCGAACAATCTATCATTGTTCCGCACATATCGGTTTTTGTCTTTTCTCTTATGACAAAACCCTTGCGTCCCTCTTGAATCAATCCGACCAGCATCGATAATGCGCGAAAGAGTTCGGACGGGCGCGAAAATTCAATATAATATTCGCCGCCCCTCTCAGCCACAACCGATTCTCCGCCCTCGCTGATGTTCACCTTTTTGCCGCGTTCTGAGATTTCAAATCCCCGAACTTTTGCTATGCGAGATATTCCCTTTTCAAAATCTCCTGTCGAATTTATGTTTAAATTTAATGCTATCATATTACTCTCCATATCAGGCTGTCTTTCGGGGCGGCGTGCAACCGCCCCGAATAAGATTGTGCCGTATACTTGTTGTCATTATCTGTACCCGAAAAGACCTCTCGCCGCCTGGTACCATGTCGAGGCAACAACCGGCGAACAATCGTCACCATATGCCGAATATGATTTTAAATCGGCAGTCGTACCGACAAAGATTTCATCGCGTTCTTTGTCATAAATTATAACACTGCCGACACCGCCGCCCGTCATATTTATGACCTCGTCCTCTCTTGCACCCGAGGTATAACCAATCGAAACTCCGTCCGTATCGGTCTTGTGCGTATAGCCGACAACGGTTCTGTATTCCTCCGTTGTTGTGCCTTTGTTGACAATGATATTCTTTGACGGCTGATAAATCGTTTCGGTTTTGGTAAGCTCTTGCGTCATTTCGTTTTGTCCTATTATGAACAAGTCACCTCTCTTATAGCCGTTCGCTTCAAAGTCAAAATCATCGGCTATTTCAAGGTCGCGCACGTTTCCTTCCGTGTCATAAACACGCGCAATCTTAACCTCATATCCGTCACTGTCGAGCGAATCTATAACACAGTCAAACATATACGCGTATTCCGACATCTTTGCCGATTCGCTGCTGCTCGTTCTGATTAAGACATACTGTTCAAAAAAGGTCGGTTCTGTTGTCGTGCGATAGCTTATCGTGTTTTTATATGTACCCGGTTCTATCGAGCCGACTCTGAAATATTTATCCTCGGCAGTTTTAACGACAGACTCATCAGGTACGACAAATATTTTTGTGTTACCGTTTACCGCCATTACTCTTCCGATTCTTGCGCTTGACTTGTTGTAATATGCATAATCGTATTCTGACTCATCGCCGTCTAAGCTTGTCAGCGTTTTGTTAATCATAAACTGAGCATTTTTATCATCGGAATTTCCGGCAGTATAGATTTTTGCAATCTCTCCGTCACTGTTTTGGGTATAACCTATCATTTGCGATGTCGGTGCTTGTTTACCGCCGCACAGTGCCGCGTATGCTCCGCGTGCGTTATCCGTGTATTTTACATCATCGATACGCAAGCCGTCAACGCATTTCATAATCTTAACAGTGCTGTCGTCTTTAAGCATCTTGATCTCAATATTTTCACCAATTGAATCACCGGTAACGGCGGCGTTAATCAAGAATCCGACCGAAATACCGTTCTTTGCGCTAAGTTCATAATCGGCTATAAACCCCTTTGCATCAAGCATAAGCGTAACGGTTTTACCCAGATACTTACCGAGTTCTTGTGCCTTTTGTTTAAAATCACCGTCATAGAATACAAGAGTACGGTTCGATGTCTCGACTTTACCATCGGCGGAATAAACCGCCTTTATCTCGCTTTCTTCTTTTTCCGAGCATACAACAACCTTGATCTTTGTCTTGTCATATGTCATATATACGGATAAAACATCGCCCTTTGAAATGCCGTCAAAGCTCATCGGCGAACCGTCAGAGCCGACAATAGTCATTTTATCATACTTGTTTTCATCAAGCTCGATAATCTCACCGCTCGATTTATCCTTAACCGAATAATTGAGTGTGCTTATTTCATCGGCAACAATGTTTTTATAATCCCACACAATCGCCGTTTTATAAGCCGAGTTTGTTTTAATCAATGTCAGCTTGTATCTCGTCTTTGCAAAAACCTCTTTTATATCGGATTCCCTGAACTTTCCGTTATAAATCATCGAAATATTCTCGGGGATATATACACTTTTTTCATTTCCGTTTTTGTCGATATATGTGAGCTTTCCGCTTGATTTATCAAAGCTGCAATCTGGGTCAATGTCAATTTCTAAAACATCGCTTGACGATGACGGTTTTATCCATACGATTTTGTCTTTATCATCGCTTTCACGGCGCGAAACGCTGTAGATAAATCTCACGTTTCGACCCAGAGTTTCGTCAATATTGAATGACGGAGCTTTATACTTTTTTGAGTCAATGATAACAACATCATCGTCTTGGGTTTCGTTATCGATACTCATACCGTTCACACAGGTTACCGTGCCGTTCTCAACGTATTTCATATTCCGCGTGACCTCCATAAACGTTTCGTCACCGCGTGTTATTTCCTTGCCGTTGGTCACATAGCATTCGATAAAAAGCGTGTTGTAAATCATTTTGTAGAGGTTTCCGGCTTTTAACTCGCCCGTTGTTTGGTTTACGCCATCAAAAACGCCGATTCTGTGACAGGTGTTTGCCGCATTAACGGGGTCGTTTATTACATCGTCCGCGCCGCCGAATCCCAAAGCTTTGAGGAATATCTTATACGTATACTCCGCAAGCATGGCTCCGTCGGGTTCAAAACGCTTGTCACCAACGCCCGACATATACCCGGCTTTTGTCATAGCGGTTATCTCGTCATACGCATAAAACGTTGACGGCACATCGTTATAATAAAGCTCGGTATTGCCGTCGGTCGAAATATTAAGCATCTTTACCGCGTATTGTGCAAACTCGCCTCTTGTTACCGTTGCGTTCGGGTCGAACGCGTCAGCCGTCACCGTGTCATCGGCAATTTTAAACAGCTTTAAAATCTCTATTATCTCGGAATATTCATTCGCCGCCGACTCTGCCGCGTTGACATAATGTCCGACCGTTCCGCCGAAAGCGGCAACGCACATCATGAACGCGCACAATATACTTATAATTCTTTTTGTCATACTAATCTTGTTTATATCTGTCATATACGCCACCTCACTTTATGTATTTAATGCTTTCGAAAATCAGCTTTGCCGCCTCGGCGCGCGTCAGCCGTCCGAGAGGACTGAACATATTATCGCCCACGCCGTTGATAACGCCGTTCGCCGAAAGAACATTTATCGCATCGATTGCATAATCCGAAATCATATCCGAATCGGCAAAATCAATTCCTTTGTCATTCGACAAACCGTTGTTTTTGAGGATATTATAAAGTATCACCGCCGCGTCTTGGCGCGAAATTGCCTCGCCTATACCAAAGCTTCCGTCACCTTTGCCGCTTACAATATTATTCTTGCGCGCGGCGCTTATATATCCCAAATACCACTCGCCGTCTTTTTCATCATCAAACACAATACTTTGGTCGGTCACATCAAGATTCATCATCACAACGCACATCTTTGTGAATTCTTCTCTTGTCACCTCGTCATCGGGAACAAACTTATTTTCTTCCCTTCCGTTGATTATTCCTTTATCGGACAGGGTAGAAATCGCCTCATATGCCCACGGAACGGTGTCTAAATCTATAAACGGCATCTTGACCTGTTCTTGCGGAGTGTTGGTATCACCGCTTACACTTCCGCTTGAAACAAATCCGCCCGAACCTCGGCCGCTGCTTCCGCTGCTTCCGCTGCTTCCGCTGTTACCGCCGTTGCCGCTGTTTGACGAAAGATTTTTATAATATCTTATATACTCGTCAAACGTGCCAAAGTCCATACCGGCAACAGTTCTGTATTTATCGGTCTCGTTGCTCGATGTTATACCTGTTAAATCCGAAAAATCAACCATTATCTTTCCGATGTTGCTGATTCCGTCGGGGTACTTAACCACGGTCAAAACGAGATTCTTTTTCATCGCATCGTCAAACGCCTGTACATTTGAGTATGTCTTTGATGTTATCAGTGCCGAAAGCTTGGGCATTGCGCTTTCAGTCTTTTCGACTCTGTTATACCAGTTCACAACAGCATCGCCCATATCCGTCAAATCCAAATTATTTTTATAATCCGAAATATTCGTTATCTTTTTGACATTTATAAGGTCAAGCGTTGCACACTTATTCCAAAGTCTTTGCATCGCGCCAAAGTCCATAGATGATATTGAATATCCGCCGCCTTTGAGCGTGGAATACATTATCTGATAAACCCTGTCGCGCTCCGCCCCATCGGGTAAGACATCACATCCTAATAAGAACGCATTGTTTGCCCTATCCATAAACGTTTTGTACGTTTCCGCATCGGACATATTTTTTTCAAGCTCGCTGCGCGCGGCGGCGAAATCCTCATATTTGACATAGCTTATTTCAAACTCGGTCGAGTCGGTATAACCCGTTCCGTTAAGCCGTGCATTCAGCTTTCGCGAACCGCCGTCGAGCGGAAACGAAAACGAAAAACTTTTGTCCTTATTCTTAAAGTCAATCTGGTCAAAATATACCGACGCGTCTTTATAATTTGAAATATTAACATCGGTTGCCGCGTCTTTATCAAACGTATATTCGGCGTTTATAATCTCTAACGTAACATCACTTGAATTATCATCGGCAAGCCCCGAGACGGTATACATACCGTCTCTCAGCTCAACATTATAATTCGTAACATCGGCGAATACCGGCTCAAAAGATATTAAGCCCAGTGCCAATGCCAACAGCATAAATTTTTTCATATCAGCAATCCTTTCGCATATCTTATCGTCTTAACTTATATACTGCTTATCCTGCGGTCGCCGTGTATTTTATCAGAATTCGAGTATCGCCGACAAAGGCTTGGTATTACCAAGAGAATTCCATAACATCACTTTAACCTTTGCACATCCCTCGGGCTTTGCAATCGTAACCGGCGCGTTCACATCCGCTGCGGATTGTGCCGTGCCGTTCACGGCTTGCGCATCCGCGAGCAAAAGCCTGTTATTGTTGTCATAATACGCCATAATCAAAACTGCCTCGATTGGGTCGGCGGTCGTGTTTGTCGAATTTATCACAACCGTTGCCGCACCGTCAGTCAAGCCTGCAAAATTTCCAACAACGCTTTCGCCTATTTTAATATTCGCAAGTCGCATTGTTGTAACGTTCGCACCCGTTGTCATATTGAGCGTGTATGTCTTGTCAAGTTTTTGACCATCCTTGCCCGTTATACCCGAGCCGACCGTCAGAGTATACGCCGTTGTCGGTTCGAGATTCAAATTCTTTAAAATAACGGCTGTTCCCGATATTTCATAATCAATGCTTACCGCACTGTTACCGTCCGACTTAACCAATGTAATGTTGTTGTTTATGGTGTCTTCTTTCAATCTCGTTCCGAAATCAAGAGAGATTTTGTTTGTCAAAAGGCTGACATCTTGATTTGTGCAGTTTATCTGTGCGCCGTTTTTATCGAGGAACTTAACTCTCTCGTCCGACATTGACGGCTTTGTAAGACTTTCTTGAACTAAGATATTATCAACATAAATATCGCATTTTGTTCCGAACATCATTCTGTCTATTGCCTTGTCTGTCGGGAAGTTTCCGCCGCTTGCTGAGCCTGTTCTGTTCGGGTCACTCTTACTCGTTACTGTTGCTGTCCATTCGCCCGTTGCTCTGTCAGCAATCATTTTATATGTAAACCATGTATTTTTATCATTGCCTTCTGCATCGCTTAAATCAATATCAAGGATTGGTACTGTATAATTCTCTGAACTCTGATACCATATACCTGAACACAATTTTCCGTCAACGATATTTAACAGCTGAAATTCTTTAGGCTGAGAGTTACCGCCCATGGCGCTATCGGTCAGATAAACCGCACCATATCCACCGGTAATATTATTGGCCTTAAAATCAAACTTTATCTCGTACTTACCGGCTGTACCCATAGCGTTTTTGAACAAAAATGCGCCATAGTCCCAACCGCCGACATTCTGTATATGTGCAACACCGTCCGATATTGAACAGGTTATTTCCGAACCAAGTTTTACAAATTCGGTAGCGTTCATTTTTTCGCCCGCTATTGAGATATTGTCCATATTCACTATCATACCTGCGCCTATCAAAAGACCCTCAAAAGCAAAGGTTTGAGATACTTCACCGCTTTGGGTTGCCTTAAATGACGAATTGTTTTTATCCGTTATTTCAACGGTATAGGTGTTTGCCGTCTTATTAAGTTTCATTTCATAATGATACCAGTGATTCAGTTCGGGTTGATTGCCGTCAAGAGCGTTTTGGTTTACTTTAATAATCGTAGGATGAGTATCTCCTTCGGCGATTGTCAGTCCAAGCAAACGGAATTGATTATATACTGTATCGCCTGTAAGAGTACTCTGCGAAAGAGATAAAGAAAGTCTTTCATGTTCAACCTCTTGTTCCGGCACATTAAAATCAAATGAGATTGTCCAATTTCCGTTCTCTATTTTTTTATTATCGTCAAACAAATATCCGCCGTTACAGTTATCTTTGTATTCTTGACCGTTATCAGCCCACACATACCGAATTGCATCAATTCTTGCATATTTGTTATTATTCTCATCTGTTTTTATTTCCGCAACAGGACCGCCCCATCCCTCAAACTTTGTTGTTTCACATATGCCGTCCTCAAAATCCTTTGTCAACACGCTCTCGGATGTCGGTTCAAAATCCGCATTTAATAAAACCGTATCTTCTTCCGCTGCCGTTATCGGGGCGGTTGTGCCGATTAATGCCGCGCACATCGTAACCGCCATTAGTTTAGCCGTCATTTTTCCTAATCTTTTTGATTTAAACATTTTGCTGCCTCCAAATCTTTTTTATATTTTTTATTTTTTATTTTATTTTTTCAACGTTATTGTTCCGAAAAGCTGTGCGTTTTTGCTTCCGCATATACCCTCGGTGACCTCAATCCATCCGCGCCGTCCCGCGCCGTCACTCTCATTCGCGCTGATGTTAAACCTAAGCATGTCACCTGCGCTGACCGTGTCCTTGCCTATCAGGTACTTCCACGGAAACGCCATTTTATATATAACGCCGCCCGACACAACATCGATGCTAACGTTCGGGTTATTCAAAAGACCTATACCTCCCGAAACGCCCGGCATATTCGAGTACTTATATACTTCGTTGCCGTTTTTGGTCTTTGTGACCCCAACCTCGGTGAATGCCGCTTCGGTCACACCGACCTGTGCCGGGTCTTGCACGCCGAGCTGTAAGCCGTCTGCCTCCCATACGTCATAACCCGTTTTATCTTGAAAGAACACATCGTCTTTAACCGCCGCATAGATATAGAGGTTATCCTCATCCCATCTCAGCGTTCCCGTCATTGAACAATCGTCCGCACCGCCCCAATTCTCTATTGACTGTGCCGCAAGCCGGCTTTGTGCGGCGAACTGTGACGAACCGCTAAGGTCGCCGTCAAGCGCGGTCGCGTCTTTCTTTCCGCTGTTGTTATACAAGACCTCCATATTATCTATTACCGATATGGTATCCTCTATGTTAAAGCGGTCGCCCATACTTATTTTAATCGGCGCGCCGACAGATTGAATAAATGTCGATTTAGGCACATTCATATACACCGTCTTTGTCTGACCGGGTTTTAGGTCAACCATCATTCGGCTTTCTTTCTTGCCGCCGCTCTTGGTGAAATCAGCCGACAGCTCGCCCGTCAGGGTCATTCCTGCTGTTTTGTTTGTTGCCGAAACCTTTACAACACGTCTGCCCTTTGTTACCGGGTCATCAGCCAATGTATAATCGAACGATACTCCCTCATCTCCGAGAATCGTGTGAATCCTCGAATAATATATAAGGTTGTCGCCGTCATACACCTTGATGTCTATCGGCTCTTCGGGTTGAGGGTCGTCACCGACATTGATATTAAGGCTGCCTTTTCCGCCGCTTATCTGTGTTTCGTCCGACACAACCGCGTTGGGTGTACACTTTGTTTCAACTTTCAGATTCCGTCCCTTTTTGTCGGTTATGTTCACGGTGAAATTATCATCCGTCACAACGTCTATCCTACCTTTGTCGATCTCTATGGTGTTATCCTTTCTCTCCATTTTGGTGAAATCGCCCACGATATATATCGGCTCAAACGTTGCGGTCAGATTAACCGCCCCGTTATCGGATTTTAACGTTCCCATCGGGTTTGAATCTTGGTCATAAATTTCAACCTCGTCAACACCCAAATCAAGGGCGATGTTTTCGCTGTTGTGTTCCGACCACAGCATAACAACCTGTTTTCCGTCACGGCGTTTAAAGCGATATGCCCTTGTCGGGTCGTTTATCACACTGTCGATATATTCGGCATCGGTCATCATTCTGTTATATGCGCAGAGGGCAATATATGACGGTTTTGCCGCGAACGGTACAGTGTCATTTCTGTTACCCACAACACCAAAATTATCCTCTGTGTCGCGCATGCTGTAATCTGCCGAACCTCTTGTTCCCGTATTTTCAAAGCAATAAATCCATATTCTGTCGAGTATTCCCTCAACCTTATCCGTTGCGAACATCTGCATCATATCTGCCGCCTGTTGTTTCATTGAAAAAACGAGGGGCGTTGATGTCATACCAATTTCCGTTCCCAAAACAGGAATATCAGCACATCCGTATTGCTCCATAAGTCCTTTAAGGCGCGTATTCTTATCTATAAATACTTGGTCTCTGAAAAGTGTACTCCAAGCAAGGCTGGCATTCTTTGCTTTTGTCCTGTATTCGCCATAGTCAAAGTCATACGGGTGAACCGATATCGCGTCAAGATACTTGTGCGGGTCTTTTCCCACAATTTCAAGCATTTGCTCTATCCACGCCCACGGCATTGACGCAGTCGAAAATCCGACCACTATTCCGTCGGGGTCATACTTTTTTATCGCTCTTTGTGCAATCTCGAGATACTTTGCATATATTTCGGGGGTTGCACGTTCGTTCGGCTCATTGAATATTTCATAATATTTAACTTGGTCTTTATACTCATTTGCCAGCCATTCGAGGTGCTTTTCCCATTTACCCCATATACCCTCAACGCCATCAGCAGCCATCTGGTCGACCTGCCACCGTTCATAATTTCCTGCGTACAGATAACTGTACGGGGATATAATCGCCATATACTCTATACCGGCGTTTTTGCTGTCCTCTAAATAGAATGTATAATCGGGTCTTTTATACACCCCGGGCGAAGTTTCTATCGCACCCCACGATATTTCTTTTCTGACAGATGATATACCGGCTTGGGTCAAAAGCTCTTTTAACGGCTTCCATTCATCCTCGGTATAGAGATACTCAATGTTCGCCGCAGTGAGCTGATTCAGCGGTTCGTCAGCGGCACGCTTGTTTGCCATTGAAAGCATAAAACTGCCTATTTCATAATTCTTTTGCGCATCGTCCGCACCCTCTGTTATATTGGGTTCAAACTCAATCCGATATGTACAATATCTCGGCATATTGACCGTTATCGTACTTTCTTTTTTCTCTCTTGCGCCGAGTGTTACATTCTCAATTTTGCCGCTGTCGACAACATTTTTGTCCTCATCGATAAGCTTATATCCAATGTCGGCTTTTATCGTGTTGTTTAAGACATTGCGCATACCAACGCGAATTTCTTTAACATCATCTTTTCCAAAAATATTACCTGCGTGGTCTGTGGAAATTCCTGTCACAACAAGCGGCTTTTCTCGCGACTCTTCGAGCAATATATTGTCAATTTTCAGCGTGGCTTTTGCCGAAAACTTTAATATATCATAACTCCTGTCGGGAAAGCCTCTGCCATAGAGTCCATCCAGCGGTGCTATTCCTTCAAACGCCGCCTTATTTTCGGGGTTTGATTTGTCTGTTATCTCAACGTTTATCTGTCTGCTCTTTCGGTTAAATGTCATTTGATATGAATACCATTTATCCTTTTCCCACGTTGCGCCCGACAATTCACAGCCGCCCGTTTTGAATGTTCCGTTGGCGTCTATGTTCAATATTCCGAACTGGTGATATGTGTTCTCGCCGACCTCGCTCGCCATCTCGGACAGCATCAAAAAGTAATAACTTCCACTCGGTTCTGTTACTGCAAAATCAAAGCTAAGGTTATAATCATCACCGTCATTCGGTATCGGATTTTTGAGAACATATCCCGATTGTGTCCAGTTTGTTTTGACGTCCATATAGGTATTTCCGCCGACTGTCTGATATGAGATTGTCGGTGTTTCACCGTTTTGATATATTTCTTGAACCTTATCGTCATAGTTTACATCAACAAATATACCGTCATCCGCCTGTGCCGATTCGTTGTCCTCGGCACAAATTCCCGTTTGAGCCGCCAAAGCCAAAATCAACGCCAGCATAAAAGCCGTCAGCCTTTTAAAATATATCCGATTTTGTCTTGTTGCTCTGTTTGAATAACTCATAAAATCATCTCTCTTTCTTTTTTTAACGATTGCAAAAATTCAAAATATTGATTGTGTTATACCGCGTTCATCTCATTTGATGAATATCCCGTGGGACGGTTACGAACCGTCCCCAACGTGAAATCTCATTTGACGAAAACTCCACGGGACGTCGAGACGCCGTCCCCTACAAAAATCAAAATAATTTTTTCTTGCAATCGCCTTATATATTTTTAATTATTTTACAAAGGTAATAAAATTAATATTTTTGCTCAGCGGCACCATATTGTTTCTGCACCCGATAAGCATTATGTTTATTCGACTTGCCGCCGCCGTTCCCGAAAGGGTAACACCAACTTTGTTCGACCCTCTTTGGGTTATGTTTATATCTTGCATTTCAAGATTTATCAGCCTGTTCGACTTATCATAATACGCTATACACAAGGTCGGGCTTTCCGTCCGCGGCGCGATATTCTCAACATTTATTTTAAGCTGATATGTTCCGTCCGTCAGCTGTGAATACGCAATTATCTTTGTGCCGTCTTTTTCCAAACGGTCAAGAACATATTCCTCGGTCAGAACGTTTATCCGCCCAAAGCATATCGGCGAACCGCCGTCATACGCGATGATATTTAGCGGCTCTTGGCTGTCGCACGAATACGCGGCAGTGATTTTTATATCGCCGCACTTTTCAACCTTGATGTTATCGATGCCTATCTTTCCGCTACGTGTAAATTTAAGCGCATTAAAGACTTTATCGTTCGGAATACCGTCACTCCAGCCCGAACCCGTTCCCAAAACTGTGTTCAATACCGCCTTGTTTTGGGGATTATCCCTTTCGCTTATCGTCAGTTTTATTTCACGCGTTCGCCTGTTAAATATAAGGTTATATTTGAACCATACATTTGACTTGAATATCTCATCGTTTAAGGTTTCGCCGCATATACCGAAAAGGTTTTTGCCGCCCGTTGCTTCATTGTTATTAAGGCGCAGCAACCCGAAACAGTTATATACGTTATCGCCGCCGAGCGCGTCAGTATCGGTATCGGTCAGGGCAACGATGTTTGCATTGTTTGCATCTTCCATAAAAAAGTCAAACGATACCTTGTACCACTCGCCGTCGGTCGGGATTCCCTCGCTGAATTTATATCCGAAATTCGACCATCTCGGCGATATGCTTAAATACTTGTTGCCGTTATCCTCTAATGTGCTATAAAACGGTACTTCGCCTTTGTCAAACTCTGTAAGTTTCGCGGTCTTTGTATCATAATCTATATCCAAAATCGCTTCAGTGTCGCCGCAGGTTGCTGATATATTCGCTCCGCTTTCCGTCACAATATCAAGCTCTCTGCCGTCCGCGTGCATCAGTGACGTTTTTGTCTCGCCGCCTTGTGCAAGCTTGATATATTTATTCGACAGGGTAACTTTTGCCGTGTCAATCGACAATGCCGAAAAGCTCCCCGATAAATAGATCGGCTCTGACGATGCCGTCAGATTAAAACCGCCGCCGTCTGCGTTCAATGCTGTGATTTTATTTGTATAAATATCATACACTTCTGCGGTTTGCGCCCCTAAATTCAGCGTTATATCTTCCTCGCCGCCCTCTGACCACACAACCGCAATTTGGTTGCCGTCCGAACGCTTGAATCGATAAACTCGCGTTCCGCTGTCCGTTGTCTTGCTGTCGATAAATTCCGCATTCGTGAGCATTTTGTTAAAGCCTGCAAGTGCGGCATATGACGGCTTTGCCGCCATAGGAACTTTATCCGCCTTGTTGCCGACAAGCCCGAAATTCCCTTCGGTATCGTCCTCGATAACCTCATCATTGCCGCGTGCCTGTGTGTTTTCAAGACAATACCACCAAACTTTTGATGCTGTGCCTTGTGCCGCCGACATTGTGTACATCTGTACAAGCTCGGTTGCCTGCGCCCTCGGCGTACACACCCCGGGGGTCGATGTGATTCCCATTTCGGTGAATTGATACGGTATGTTTTGACAGTTATAAATTGATTTATAGCCGTTTAGCTGTTCCATATCGCTTTGGTACTCGCTGTCGCGAATCTTGATACACCATTCAAGTCCGTCTGTGCTTGCCCTCATATCACCGCTGTCAAAATCATACGGATGAAACGTTATCAAATCGAGGTATGCTTTTGGGTTGGCTTTGATTCTGTACAGCGTTTCTTTTATCCACCACCACGGCAGTGACGCTGTGGCAAGCCCGGCTATTTTTGAATCGGCATCATTTTGTTTTATAATCGGGTATGCGCGTTTGAGATAGTCGACATATTTCTCCGGCAGCATACGCTCGTTGGGTTCGTTTATAATCTCCCAATATGTAACGCTGTCTTTATACGTTTTTGAAACATAGTCTATATACTTTTCCCACTTGGGATATATATCGGTCGATGATTGGTCAGGGCGCGTTCCGCTTTTGTTTGACGCGTTTAAGATAACCATATTTTCTATTCCCGAATTTACCGCGTCTTGATAATATTCGGTATAATCGGGGTCGGTATATACTCCATCCGTTGTTTCGACCTCGCCCCATCTTAGGTCGGTTCGCATACCCGATATTCCCGCATCAAGCATAATAGTTTTAAGCCTGTTCCACTCCTCCGCGCTTGTCGGCCTTAAAACGTTTGCGCCGACCGCACTGTTGAGCAGTTCGCCGTCCGCACGTTTATTTACGACCGAAAAAGCCGTCTTATCCGTATACGAACCCTCGCTTTCCGACTTTACATAAACAACAAAATAATAAATACCGAATCTGTCAACGCTTGCCTTTACATTGCGCACGGTTCTGTTTCTCTCTCCGACAGTAACCGTACCCAATCCGCCTTCATCTATCACCCTGTCGTATTCATCAATTACTTTGTATGAAATCTCGGCTGACTTTTTGCTGTCGTGCGGATTGCTTACCGTTATATCAAATGTTTTCTCATCACTGCCGTCAAAGATATTTCCGTATTTTGCTGTTGCCACAGCTATGTCAAAGGAGGAACGGCATAGCTGTGCAACTTTGATGTTATCGATACTGATATTTCCGTTTCGGGTGAATTTGAATGCGTCAAAGACAGCTCCGTCCGGGATTCCGTCACTCCAACCCGACCCCACACCCAAAACGGTGTTCAATATCGCCTTATTTTTGGGATCATCTCTTTCGCTGACCGTTGCGGATATTTCGCGCGTTCGCCTATTAAATATCAGGCTATAGCTTAACCATTCATTCGGTTTAAACACCTCACCGTTCATCGTCTTTCCGCCGATATTGATTAGAGTTGCGCCGCCGGTATCGGTATTGTTACTTACCCTCAGCAGTCCGAAACAGTTATACACGTTATCGCCGCCGAGCGCGTCCGTGTTTGAATCCGAAAGAGCAACAATATATCCGCTGCTCGGCTGTGGCATCATAAAGTCAAATGTAACTCTGTACCACTCGCCGTCCGTTGGGATTCCTTTGCTGAACTTATATCCGAAATTCGAATAATTCGGCGAAATGTTAAAATATTTGTTGCCGTTATCCTCCGCCGTGCGATAGGTTGGCATCTCGCCGCTGTTGAACTCGGTCAGGTCGGGATTGTTTGTGTCATAATCTATATCGAGCAAAACATTCGCATTATCCGAGCCGCTCTCCGCGCTTACCCCTTCCGTCCGAGGGGCAATGCCTCCGGCTCCCACATAGGATATTGGGCACATCACCGTTATCACCGCCGAAACAGCGGCGGCGATAATTCGCCTTAAACTTGTACCTGTTAAAACTTTTTGCATTAACATCTGTCTCACACCTTTTGAATTTTATCGGGCATCTCTGTATTATGTTGATTCGATTATGTCACTCGGCGCCGTTTTGCTATGATTTTCTTACTTCAAAAATAATTCTATAACGGGTATCGGCGTGTTCGGTTTTATCCCCGGGACTTCGAGAACCAAATCGTCTTTATTCTGTCCGACCGTTACGTCTCCCGCTCGGTGGCATCTCGCTTTATTGATTAATATTTCACTTCCGTCATTTAAAAACTGTGCATAATCAACTTTATCACCCATTTGAGGAAAAACGATGTTTCCGACCGGGTATTCGATTAGGTGTATGTATAATCTTTTTGAATCCTCACTTTGGGTAAGAACACACCCGGTTGGCGCAACCCATTCGGGTTCGGCCTTTGTACACCCGTATATCGCACGGCTGTTATATTTCATCCACTTTGCGTACACCTCAAGAGCCGATTTGGCTCTTTCGTCAAAACAGCCGCGCGACGTCGGTCCGACATTCATTATAAGGTTGCCGCCCTGAGAAACTATTCTTATCAGCATTTCAATGAGGGTTTCGGGTGTCTTCCACGACATTTCATCTCTGTAATATCCCCACGACCCCGAAAAGGTCTGGCACGCCTCCCATACAACCAATTCGCCGCTTTCGGGATGTTTCGTCCATTCATTGGGAACATACTGTTCGGGCGTCCATAAATCCTGGTCGATTCCTGCTCTGTTATTTATCAAAATTTCGGAGTTATATGAGCGAACGAGTTCTATAAGCTCTTCCGACTTCCAATCCTTCGCTCGCTTTCCCTTAAACCATTTCGCTCCGTTATAGTACGGAATCTCGTGCGCGTCATCCTCCCACGAGAAATCAAACCACAAAATATCAATTTTGCCATAATTTGTCATAAGTTCGGTCAGCTGGTTCTTCATATACTCGACATACTTATTCATATCTCTCGACTTATTAACCTCGGTCGGATTTTCGCATCTTCGTCTCGGGTGAAGGGCATCCAACGGATATTCAGGGTGATGCCAATCGAGCAGGGAATAATACAAACCAATGCGTATCCCCTCTTTTCTGAATGCGTCAACGACCTCTTTTAACAAATCGCGCTTTATCGGTGTGTTTGTACACTTATAATCCGTATACTTGCTGTCCCACATACAAAATCCCTCGTGGTGCTTTGCCGTAAAAACAACGTATTTCATTCCTGCGGCTTTTGCACACTTTGCCCATTCCGATGGGTCAAATAAATCAGGTTCGAAATATTTAAAATACTTATCATACTTTTCTTCGGGGATTTCTTCAAAAAGCTTTACCCATTCATGCCGAGCAGGCATTGCATACAACCCCCAATGAATGAACATTCCGAATCTATCTTTGGTAAACCATTCTGTGTTACCGGGTGTTTTCTTTGTGATATAAGACGACATTTTACCGACTCACTTTCATTTTTATAATTGTTTTATCAAAAGAAATTAAGTTTATTTATATACCGTCCGAATGACAATCGGCCATAAAACAAAACATAATTAAGCTTTTTTATATGCTTTCTTTTGGCTATATTATACCATACCGATTATGCTTATGGAATGGAAAAAATATAAAAAATTATGTACATTTTTAAGTTAATGGGCTGTTAAGATAAAATTAAGACAATTTTTACATATCTTGTATTGATAAACATAAATATCCTAATTTTATATAATTTAACAACATATGCCAAACATCACCAAACTCGCTTTGTCCGTTTTTAATACCGAATTCAGCCATATTCTGAAAAAACCTCGGCTTTCAGCATTGACATTCGGTGTTATCTGTGATAAAATTAATATGTAATTTTAAAAGTACCGGCACAAAAGGGGATATTAAAATGAAAAACGAATACACAATTAAGTCAAACCATCAATTTTTAATGAATTTCAATAAGTTTCACATAACCCTGCTTGATTCTGGTTATGCAAAGGTAAACTCGGAATGGACAACATGTGATTATAAATTTCCTTGCACATCACCGTTTTCAAGGCTCTATTATATCGAAAGCGGCGATGCATATATACATTTTAATAAAAAAAGAATCCAACTCGTTCCGGGGTATATGTATCTGATACCCATTTACCTGCCTATTCATTTGGAATGTCCCGTTACTATGACACAGCTTTATTTTCATATAACAAGCCCACGAAACGATGACTTGGACCTATTCGAAAAATGCGATGATATTTATTTCGCAAAAACAAGTTTTAATCATATAAAAAAATTAAAAAAGGCTTACTTTAGCGGAAATTACGCCGATATTCTTATGATGCAAAACGATATTTCATCTGATATTCAAACCCTTTTAAAAGACACATCTGTTCTTGAACAAAAGCCGTATGAATATTCATCGATAGTAAAATCGGCAATACATTTTATCAACAAAAACCTGTATATCACTCTGACCGTTTCGGACGTGGCAAACGCCCTTAACATCTCAAATTATATGCTTTCGTCGCTTTTTAAAAAGGAAATGAACAAAACTATCGGACAATACATAGACGAAAGCGTAATGCAGCGTGCACTCGAACTTATGCTTTATCACCGCGAAATGAGCATCAACGAAATCGCGTCCGAGCTTGGCTTTTGCGACCAGTTTTATTTTTCAAAAAAATTCAAAATCTATTCGGGCGAAAAACCGCTCTCTTTTAGGCTAAAACGCAAAATCAACAGTCCCTCCGATTAAAACCCAAAATCCAAAATCGCGCTCCTCTCTGAAACAAAATTACATATTTTTTTGAATAATTTCCATTTTATAAATAATCATAATGTGTTATAATTAAGTCAATCAGAAAGGAGATTAATCAAAAATGAACAGAAAAGTAGGAAATATTAATTTTAAAACAGTCAACGGTGAATGGGACGTATATTTTGATATGGCTCTTAAAATGCTTGATGAAGTAATGCGAAACAACGCCGCCAACAAACCGACGGTTATGATTGTACCCGTGGGACCGACCGAGCAATATCCGATTTTTGCAAGACTTGTAAATCAACTCGGCGTTTCATTAAAAAACGTACACTTTTTCAATATGGACGAATATCTTATTTCTCCTCAAAAGTGTATCGACCCACAGCATTTTATGAGCTTTCACAAGCGTATGAAGGACGAGTTTTATGACAGAGTCAACCCCGACTTGATTATGAGCGAAAGCCAAAGGCACTTCCCCGAACCCGGCAAAGAAAAGGACTATGACGAGATGATAGAAAAGCTCGGCGGTGTTGATTTATGCCTTGGCGGCTTGGGAATTAACGGACATATTGCCTTTAACGAGGCGGCAGACGAGGACGATCCGATAACAGCCGAGGAGTTTGCCGCTCTCGGCACAAGAGTTTTGCCGATTACACGTGAAACAAAGACCATTAATGCCTTTGGGTATCAGCGCGGCGACCTTAGAGGAATGCCCGAATGGTGCATTACCGTTGGTATGAAACAGATATTGGCATCACGCTCAATTTACATAGCGCTTAACAGGCCGTGGCAGCACGGAATCGCAAAACACGTTCTTTTTGATAAGATACAGCCGCAAATCCCGGCTACCTTACTCAGAAATCATAAATCGGTTGAGTTTTGTACGTGTGAATCAATTGCGGACGGTTTATTTGAATAATCGACGGTATACGGTACAGGAATCGAGGTTGACAATATGATAATAAAAAATTGCCGAATTATATCCGAATCGGGCATAAGCGAACCAAAAGATATTCTTATCGAAAACGGCTTAATTAAAGGGACAGGTACATTTGACAGCATAGACAGCTATGACGCACACGACAACTTTGTATGCTCGGGATTTATTGATATTCACACCCACGGCGGGTACGGCGCAGATTTTATGGACGCAACCGAGGATGCGTTCGACACAGCTTTGAAATTTCACGCAGACAACGGAACGACCTCGGTACTTGCCACATCGTGCACCTCACCGACAGAACAAATCTTAAGTTTTGTTTAATGCGCGAGAGAATATAAAAGGCACAAACCCCCTTACGCAAAATTGCTCGGTGTGCATTTAGAGGGGCCGTTTTTATCAGTTAAAAACCGAGGTGCTCAAAAGCAAGAATATCTTATGTCACCCGACACAGACAGTTATGAATTCATTCTTAAAAATAAAGACGTTATAAAAACCGTTACGATATCGCCCGAGCTTGCCGGCGCGGACATTATGACAAAAGAGCTTTCCGAATGCGGAATTATCGTCTGCGGCGGTCATGATGACGGAATTTATCCAGAATTTATGCCGTCTGTCAATGCAGGACTTAAACACCTGACGCACATATATTGTGCAATGTCGGAACTTAGATTTAAAAACGGAGCGAGAAATGTCGGCCTTAGAGAATACGGACTTATCGACAACAGGCTCAGCTGTGAAATTATAGCCGATAACAAACATATGCCGTCTGAGCTTGTAAATATGATTCTAAAGTGCAAGGGCGCAGATAAAACAGCTTTGGTATCTGATTCACTGCGCTGTGCCGGAATGCCTATTGATAACAGGTTGTACAAACTCGGTTGTAATGATGACGATGACGCCCAATCGGTAAAGGTTGCCGACGGTGTCGCCGTTATATTCGACGGAAGCAGGTTTGCGGGAAGTATTACACCGATTCATCAAATGATAAAAAATCTAATCGATTCGGGCATTGACATAACGGACGCGGTTGCGATGGGGACATCGACCCCCGCAAATATAATCGGTGCGGATAATATAGGCAGAATATTCTCCGGTTATACGGCAGACATCTGTATTCTAAATGAAAAATTTGATATTATTGACGTTTTTAAAGACGGTGAATTGATGTGCATCGAGCATTAGCATCACATCCACCGCTCATCCTTCGTCACACAGAACCACTCGTTGGACGGGTGGTTCTGATTATTTTATCTTATTCGATTTAAATAGGCTCGGCGTGAAATTTCTCGGTTGCCGCAACCTCAATTTTTTCTTTATCCAAATCACATTTAAGATTATCAATAATTATATTTCCGTCAGACCATTTTTTCAAAAGCGCATTGCCTTTGTAATTTTTCAGTTCGAGATTCTTTAGCATAATTAAGTCATAATTGCATACGTGCATAAAGTCAATTCTTTCAAAGCCTTTTCTGAACGAAATACTGACATTATCCATTTCAAGGGTAATCGGTGTCTTTTTGTCACCGTAAGCGGTAAGCGGCATACTTATATCCATTGCCGTAATGTTTTCAAAACGTATGGATTTAAGCGGTCGATTTTGCTGCCACATCTCGTTACCCGAATAGTTATAGTGCAAGAATCTGTCCGCATAATCTATCTTACAATCCGAAATGATTATATTCTCGGGTTGATGCTCAATCGGCATCGAAAAATCAGAATAGTATGTGAACACGCTCAGCATATTGTTGCGATGCCCGCCTCAAATGTTAAATCTCCCGTATAGCCAATATCTCTCAGTGCTTTCATTATCTTATCCCAATCCGCCATACCGCCGTGATACGGCAGAGTATGCCAATCGCGCAAGCCGTTGTTGTCGTGAACATGAAGCGCGGTAAGCCGCTCTTTTCCAAGCGCATGAATAAAGCTTTCGGGATTATGTCCCGTAATCATCGCGTGTCCTATATCAAGACAAGCCGTGAACCATTCGCTGTCTAACGCATCCAAATAGCGTATAAATTCCTCCGGCAATGAGCAAACCGAATCCACAACCTTTTCGCCGAATGCAAAGCTTTTTGTCTGTGGAAGGTTCTCAAGCGCAACTTGGATTCCGTATTCCTCACAGTACGGTTTCAGCCGTGTATAAAAGTCCATATTCAGCTCAAAAAGTCGTTGCGCACCTCCGTCGACATTATGATTCAGATAATCCATTCCATGCACAACTATTGTTTTAATTCCCAGATATGACGCATTGCGCATAGAGCGCACAATATTATTAAACAACCTGTCATTTTCTGTTGTATCCGTCGAGCCGGACGGACAGGGTGCGTGCGATTGATTAAAATACACTCCTTTATCCTCTGCATATTTTTTTAAATCAGCATAATACTTTCTGCATTCACTATCCGAAATTTCGCCGCCGTAGTATTTTTCATCCATAAACGTATAATCTATTGCCTCAAACCCGGCATCAGCCAACATTTTCACGGTTTCTTTTTCGGAATACACCTTATAAAAGCAATTTATATCTGTTGAAATTTTCATTTAGCTCACCTTGTTTTAATCCTTATTGTTTTAACCTCGAACGCTTTCAATTCAAGCGAAATCCCGTTGTTTTTCACATCGATTTTTTCTGTATTTTCTTCAATCATATTTGTGATATACGCCTCTTTTATGTCAAAGCCAAATTGAATTTTAGTCTGTTTAAGTCCGCCCGTTGACTCATATAACCTAACGATTATATCTCCGCTCTCGTCCTCGGCAAGTTTTATTGTTTCGAGAATAACCGCTGGGCTTGCAATACGCACAAACGATTTTTCGCCTTTGTTGCCGCTCGCCGTAAATGTCGGGCAGTTAAGTTCATACGCACGGCGCACAACCTCGCTTTGGCATATTCCTTTATCCGAAATCAAAAGGGAATATGTTAATTTATGCATACCCTTATCCGCGTGCGGGTCGGGTGCTGCCGCCGACTTTAATAGCGTAAGCGACATTCTTCCCCCGTATGCACTTATTCCGTACTTACAATCGTTCAGAATTGCCGCACATCTGCCGCTCTCCGACAGAGCCGACCACTTATGCTGGCAAACCTCAAATCTATCCGCATCATAATTACGATTTTTGTGGTTGGGGCGCTTAATGTGTCCGAACTGTATCTCGGATATAAGCCCATCGGTATGAATATTCGTATTCATATCTACTTTCAAAAGTTTGTGCGTTTCCTGCCAGTCTATTTCCGTTTCAAAGTCAATCTGCCGGCTGTCGGCTCTCAAACTAACTCTTTGCGTCAGCTTTGATTTTCCGATATTTCTCGTTATTTTGAGTGTTGAAATAAGCTCGCCTGTGTTTTCAACACAAATTTCAACATCACTGCCGATTGGCACTTCCTCTTTTTCATAAAAGCTGTCTATATCCCAAGCGTCAAAGAATGTCGGCGCATCTCTATACATTCTAAACACGTTTGACGGCTCGCTCAAATATTCTTTATCGGTTTTCTTATCCTTAACGCTCACAAGCTCACCGGAGCTGTTAAAAACTGCTTTAACAAGCTCATTTTCAAGACAAATTTCATTGCTTGTATGCAAAGCATCGACGTTAAATCCTTTTTCAACTCTGAAAGATTTGTAACCAACCGACGGCAGCGAAACAATGGCACAAACTTTATTCCCGATTTTCTGTGTCCTTATTTCTTTTCCGTCAAAATCAAATATTTTACCGCAGCCGTCCGGCAGATCAACAAACGCTTTTCTCTCCCACGACAGAGAGTTATATACCGTTATGTATTCCGCATCGGCACCGGGCTTTTCACCTATTGCGTCTGTCAGCAATTTTTCTGCACCGGACAAAACAAATTCATAATCTTTATCCGCAATTTCATACACCTTCGTTATCGCCGTACCGGGGATAATATCGTGGACCTGATTAAACAGAACCTTTTTCCATAAACCGTCAAGCTCTGTCTTGTTAGCATCATTGCCGCAGAGAGCCGACCATAACTCAGCCTCGCGAAGTGCCATCTCACATTTGCGGTTATTTTTCTTTGTGTTCGCCTGTGAAGTATATGAACCTCTGTGTGCCGCATAGTAAAGCTCGCCTGTGTATTTTTTATTCACTTCGCACTCGTTTTCCACAAGTTCAAAAAATTTGTTCGGTTCCTCGCATATTACTTTCGGCATACCCTCAAGGTCTTTTTCGCGTTCCAAATATTCAAGGTGAATTTCGGTTGCTCCGCCGCCTCCGTCTCCGTGTCCGAAAGGCAGCATATGTGCAGGAACATCGGCTTTTTCATTGTTCATATTCCACTTTTCAAACACCTTTGAAGGAGTCACTTCCGTTGCATATTCCTGTGTGACATGGGACAGTATTCCGCTGCCGTCTATTCCGCGCCAAATAAAGTTGGTATGAGGGAACGGATCTCCTCCGTTATACTGCCATGTGATTTTGGCATTCATAAAATATTTTATACCACAGCCTTTCATTATCTGCGGCAACGCCGCTGTCAGTCCGAACACATCGGGCAGCCAAAGCATTTTACTATCAATGCCAACTTCGTCTTTAATGAACTTCTTTCCGTAAATAAACTGTCTGATTAAGCTTTCACCTGACGGAATATTCACATCAGCCTCAACCCACATTCCGCCCTCAACAATGATTTTGCCTTCCTTTACCGCCGCTTTTACATCGGAATACAGTTTTGGATATTCTTTTTTAAGAACATCCAATAACCACGGCTGTGTCTGAATATATTTATAATCATCATATTTCCTGATAAGCTGCATTTGATTACCGACAGTTCTTGCAATTTTTCGTCGGGTTTCCTCTTTTGTCCAAAGCCATTGCAAATCAAGATGTGAATGTCCTATCGCATAAATTGTCGGTGTGGTTTCGCTGTTTTTGCAGGCAAGAACAGGCTTTAACACTTCTCTTGCAGATAAAACACTTTCAAAAAATTCATCATCGGGAAGCTCAATATCAATAATATTGCACGCCTTTTCAAGAGCCTTGTCTATCTTTGCAAGGCGCAGCGAGTTTTTATCCATGTTATTACGCAAGTCATAGAGCGTGTTTATATCCATCCAAAGTCCGAAAACCTCACTGTGAAATATGCCGTATGTACCGTCTGTGACCGTCTTTTGACAAATATCATCGGGAAAGTCAAGTACATCACCCGGCAGAACGGTTTTTGTCAGCGGCTGTTCCGCACCGTTATCGTGACCCGCATAAACTTCGAGTGCAATTTTGACGGTTTGTCCCTTATAATCACTCAAATCTATCGCCGTATGCTCCTTGTCAAGCGCGCCCTTTACCTCGTCATTGACAAATACGATACATTCGCCCAAGTCTGCCATAAACAACACCTTTTTATTGTTTTTCGGCACGTCAACTTCTGCAAAAAACCAGCCGTACTGCCACTTTTTGCCCCATCTTGTTCCGCTTTGTATCGGCTCTGCCGTGTGTAGCTTTGCCTCATCAAGCGTCAATCTGTCATATGTAAAAAATGCTCTGAACTCGACACCGCCCAACACGGAATACATTCTCTTTGTGAGGTTGTTCTGTAAAAATTCTATCTTTCTTATATATTCTTCGTTCAATGCCATAATGTATCTCCTGTTCCTTAATATTATATAATCTGCCATCCTCTGTAATGCAGGAAGCTTCCGTCATTTTTACTAATTCAAAATCGTCTGAATATCAATTTTTATTTATCAACTGTTTTCAATCACATAAATACGCCGTTTAAATATTCTTTATATCCATCATCGGTAAGCAATTTTTTATCATTGACAATTAGATTTTGAATAATGCCTTCTCCGTGCGTATCAGTTTTAAGAACAATATTTTCAGTTTCTGCGCCGTTAAATCCAACATTAAAATTCATTACTACTGCATCAAAGCGTTCTGTCTTAATCCCAATATGGCAAACTCTTTTCGGCGAATACCACCAGCAAAAACAGTTATTTAAAACAGCAGGTCCGTTTAGTACAAAACCGCAAGCAAATTGGTCGCTATAGCAATAATCAAACCAGTTATTGTTATTATTACATTCAAAACCACAGCTGTTCTCATAATTTTCCAAGTCTAACGCAAGAGTATAAAGCGGATGTATATTTCTCAGCATATTACCGCTTGATTTAAGCACAACCCCTTTGAATACATCGGCAATCCGTATGTTGGTCAGCGTATTATCCCACCCCTCAATTAAAACCCCTACCGAATCCTCTCTTTGATTTCCCACAATATTTACACCTGTCACATCTGCATCTGATGAACCGTTATTCGCACCTCTTTTTATATGAATACCAATTTTGGTATGTTTTATCGATACATTTCTAATCACCGTTTCTCTGCCGCTGTCAATTGATACACCATTTGCAATGCCCGCTCCGTCTAATATTCCTCCATCAAGAAAATAATTACTTCCACAAGTTCGTATATCCTTTGAGAAATCTTTGCCGCCCAACTTTATGAGAGCCTCGCCGTCGTTCCAATTATCATTTGCAATAATTTTAGCATAATTGCTTAACTTAAGTGAAACACTCTTATGCGGATTTGCCGGTGTTAATATTGGCTTTGAAATATGGTAATCTCCATCGGGAAAGAATATTGTTTTATTGGGATTATTATCAATTATTTTTTTGTAATTCCCCCGAAACATCTTTACTGCTGCCAATATTTATAAAATCGGCTACTGATACGTATTGTATATCCATATTTTTATTCCCTTTCTGTAATGCATAAATATTCTGTTTATTTTATATTTTTCGTTTCATCGCTAAAAATCATATCGAATAGACTTTGAGCAAACAATTCGTGCATCTCTCTCGTTGGATGATTCACTCTGTTTGCAAGCAATATCGTTGTGTCTTGACTCATACTTAATTTCTTCCACTTTGAATAGCAGTCACAAATCTCAACACCGAAACTTTTTGCGCACTCGCATGCTTTTTCCATGAACAAGTCCATCTTTCCGCTGTTTTGCCACTCACATGTTGTTTTCGCATATTCCTTATCACACGGAAGAATATCTTCGGCAATATACGTATTAAGCATATTAGGTGTCATATATATTACTTCGGCACCGCTATCTTTACATTTTTTGAATATTTCCCCAAGTGATGATATAAATACATCAAGTGATTCACACAAATCATTTAATCCGAAACATATTGTTATAAGATCCGGTTTATGAATCAGAACTTGACTATCAACCCTATCGACCGCAGTTTTGGCTGTTGCTCCTCCGATGCCTGCATTAATAACATTTACAGGAACATATGACTTTATTTCATAAATTTTCTTTCGCAATCTGTTCCAATATACAGCCTCATAGTCAATCTCCGAGCCTTTAAACATACCGTGTGTGATGCTATCTCCCAATGCAACAATATTAATCGGACCATATTTAGTCAATCCGTCCTTATCCAAATTAATCTTATCTCTGATTTTCATTTTATCACCTTCAACCCCATTTATTTTAATCTCTCTAAAATGCCCACCTTAGCTAAAACACTCACATTTTCATTTCCCCACTCCATTTTATTGTGGAGCGCCCCGCTCCACAATAAAATGGAGTGGGGCGCTCTCGCAATTCAATTTTTAAACATGCCTTGTCAGCATATAAAAATCCGCAAACCTTATCTTTTCCGTTTATATTTATACCCTCTTGGAAAGATTTTGTCAAATTTCAACGCGGCTATATTGTGTTTATTTGATAACTCTTTATTCCCTGCTAAACCGATTATTTAAACACAATCAGCATGCTCGGTGATGCCCATCTTAAAAATGCCACAATCATCGAACAATTATTTTCATCGGTGTAATATGTTTGTGCCTCATTTATTGTTCCGACATACACCTGATTTTTTTCTCTGTTCCTATCAACCACAACAACAGGAACATTAGTCGTATTAATCGCTAAATCAAACGAGCCTGCGGTCGCACCTATTTTTATTACACCATCAACCAAATCTTTGGCATATCCCATTCTGAAAGTAAAACTTCCATTATCGCCACCTCTTGAATCATATTTATCCTTATTATCGGAATCATAGATAATAACACAATTATTTATTTCACCACCGTTATCTCGCCTTACACTTACCACCATATGAGGTTTGATTCCGTTTTGCGTATAAGAGTATCCCTCTTTTGCCGTAAGACTAACCTTATTTTTACCTTGAAATCCCTCTATACATTCCACCGTCATACCTTTATCGTTTAATACTGTTGATATTTCGTCTACAACCACCGGAAGCTCATTGGTATAATTATTGCGTGTAAAATTTCTTAATATTACATATTGTTCAAACCCAATCCTGTCACGTGTTTTATATGTTTCGGCATCAACCGTTATATCGTTTGAGACCTGGTTCATTCCCACAATTGCAAAATCGGTATCCTCGGCTGTTTGAATAACGCTTTCATCCGGAATAACAAATATCTTTGTATTCGCATTTATTACTGATAATCTTCCGATAGCACCCGAACTTTTATATAACGCATCTTTTTTTCGCTCAACACTTATTGAAAGCGAATCTTTTGTTTCATATTCTTCATTTAGATACGGTGTATCAATTTCTTTTATTAACCCCTCTGTTGTTGTCTTAATCATTGCTAATACAGGGATGGTGTTTAATACCTTAAGTTCTTTATCGGCATCATCATAGGTTTTTCCGTCTATTTTTAATTTTTCTGTTGTTTCGGCATATGTCATATTTCCGCTCTCGGTATACATTTTAATCTTTAGAGTATTTGAAAATGCATCATCGTTTCTCACAGCCTTTATTAAATATGCAGCAAACTCAGTGCCGGACTTTTTTTGTAAATATGCAATCTCGCTTTTTACATCAAGATAAGCAACAACGTTGTCTCCCACTTTATTGTCGGAAAGCAACGCGGAATCAGGTATAAAATATTCAATCCCTTCTATTGTAATATTTTTTCCATTTTCCTTTTGTTGAATTTCCGTTATCACGCCCGATGCTTGTTCGGCATTTACTGCAATTTCTGCATATTTATTATCTTGCGACATATAAACACTCAAAACATTTCCGGGTGCTATATCTTTAAATTCCATATCGGTTTTACCCAACATCTTAATCGAAAGCTTTTCATAATCACTTTTGTCAAGATTAATACTTTTGTTTGGTTTAATCTTATCATACACTATCATATCCTCAGAATTAATCTTGTCAACAACAATATTTTCATAAGCTTTTACAACAGCAACCGAATACTCGCCGTTTTTGTTTTTGACCAGCTTAGCTTCATATCGAGGCAAATCGAAAATCTTATATATATCAGAATCTACCACACCGCCATTATATATAACCGTTATGCCGCGACTTAGAGTAATTTCATTATCTTTATTATTCTTTTCATTATAGTATTTCAACTTAAAATTTGTTTTGTCAAACGATGCGTCATTATTTGCTTTTATGTTCAAAACATCCGATGTGTTGTTTAATATAAACCATACAACTCTTTTTTCGGATTTTGACTTTTCCTCTGTGTAAAAGAATTTTATTTCTTCACCGAGTCTGTCAAAAAGCTCCATATCGCTTTTAAATACCGAACCGTCTATTTCGACATCATCGTTTTCAGAAAGAGTCTTTCCGTCTGTTGTAATGTGCTCCGCACCGGTTACTGTTCCTTCATCATAATTGATTCCATGATATATCGACATTAATGTTTCGTTATCCGATACGGAATATTCGGCAGAACCACCGGCAATTTTATTGACGCTTAAAACATTCGTTGTCATTGCATTATAGATAAGATTAAACATATCCGCAAGAGTAACAAGCTCATTAGATGAAACGTTATCATTAAGTTTTATTATGTTTGCCCTCTTAATATATCCGTACGGGAATCCGCCATCACTCTCTGCATAAGTCTTATATCCCATAAGTGACAACAATATTTTATATGCTTGACCTTTTGTGATTTTATCGTTTGGTTTAAAAAGCTTTTCATCTGAACCATTTAAAATTCCCAGTTGAGTAAGCGCACAAATTTCATTATACGCCCAAAACGTCTGCGGAACATCATAATAGTAGGTATCGCCGCCGCTATATTTTGTCTGATTGACAAGTTTGGCTGCCGCATAGACAAAATCAGCTCTTGACGCTGTTTCCTCAGTATTTGTGTTGTAGTCATAATAATCCGGAATAAAATCAAAGTGTCTGAGGGTATCCACGATAGCTTTAAGGTTATCATCCATATTGCTCGTTTCATTTTCAGCATCAGTCGCCCACGCCGAATAAGAAGTGAATATGCCCGCAAACAGAGCAAATACAGCAATACGACTAATATATTTCAAAAAAGTTTTCTTCATAAAAATATCCTCCTCTGTATTATAACAGCATGTCCAAAACTGCATAAATCATCTTTGCCGCTTGTGCTCTTGTTGCATTTTCCAACGGTTCAAAACGATTTTCACCAACACCGTTTATCACCTTTAATCCAAAAAGAATTCCTACCGATGGTTTTGCATAATCATCAATACTGTTCCAATCATCAAAAGGTATATCCTGCGCTGTTAAATTCGTTCCTTTTATCTTTAAAGCATTTGCAATCATAACACACATATCCTGGCGCGAAATATTCTCACCTGAACCAAACATCCCATTCCCGATGCCTTTTAATATACCTTTTTCATGCGCTGTATTAACCCATCCACAGAACCAATCGGAATCATTTACATCAGCAAACACATTTTCGGTATAACTTTCGGGCGAATAACCTAATGCTCCTACAATAATTTTCGCAAATTCTTCTCTTGTAATATTATCATTCGGTTTGAATTTTTTAGGCTCTTTACCATTGATAATATTTTTATCCGAAAGGGCTAAAATTGCCTCGCTCGCCCAATCAACGCCCTCTATATCCTCAAATGGTATTTCTACTCGTTCAGGCGTTGTATTGGTATCAATCGGAGTTGTAACCGTTCCTTTTAATATGCCTCCCGTTGCCCTTGATGAAGTTCCTCCGTTATTTGACGAGTTCGTGTCGTTATCTTTCACCGCGTTCAAATATGCATCGCAAAATGCTTTGCCATCGGCATACTCTCTGCCGATTAAATCTTTATAAACATTTGTATTTGAAGAAACCTCGTTTATTCCGACAGAGTCTTTATACTTTTCTACCATCGTTTTAAGTTCGCCGAATCCGCTGCCGTATCTCGCAACAGTAAGAATCAAAGCTTCCTTAAAACACTTGCTAAATCCTTCGATGGTGCTAAGCTGCCTTTTTGACAGCTTAGCAGTAAAATACTTTTGTATCGACTGCTCCGCCGCAGTCTTTTTGTAATCCGACTTAATTTCCTCAGAGTCAATACTTATTTTCCCGATTTTTGAATCGATATTTTCTGTAGCACCCTCATTCAGGCTCTCCATAAGCAAAAATGTATTGAACACTTTTGTGTTGTCTGATACATCATCAACATTTAATCTGTTTGCCTTTACATATTTAAAGTATTCATCACCCTTTATTCCAACAGTCTGCACCGGGTTAGCCGCAAGAAAAACAAGATTTTCGTTTACCGCCGTGTTAAACGCAGCACTGTCGTTTACCTCAACCGCTGAATTGAGTGTAGCGTATATTGTCTCAAGATCTGCTCTTGTTGAAATAACAATTTTAAAATCAGTTGTTTTATCGCTGATTGCCGATACTATGCGTGCATTGTACATACCGCTTTCCGTATTATAACCTACATTAAAGCTGTATGTTCCGTTGCCGACAGTAGCTTGGTTCCCGTAAAGCAAATCCGCACTTTCAAAACTTTCAAATTCTTTATCTTTTTTCAGAATCTGCACCGTTATAAAATCTCCGTCTTTACAGCCCTCGCCGCTTATCGCAAGTTTATTATTTAAATAATCATATTCAATGTTACAAGGAATTTCGGCTGCAAAAGCCGATACTCCAAAAACGGATGATATTGCCAATGCAATTATCCTTTTCTTGAATTTATTCATATCATCTCTCCTCATCCATGACAATAAACCATTGATTTTATGCTGCTGTAATATATTGCATCACAGCAGCATAACCCATTTGTTGTTATTACTCATTAATAACTATCGGTTCGCAATACGCCTTCATATCTTTGCTCGTATTCCAAAGAAATACTTTTATCGTATCAGCATCGCTAACATTTGAGGGGATATCAAATCTCTGTGTTTCTGCTGAAATGTCTCCCTGCTGTGCTTCGGCCGGTTTTACCGCTGCATTAAGAAGAATATTGTTCTTGTAATATGTAAGAATGTACACAAGGTCTTTCTTTGCCGAATCTGCATTTACAAGTTCTGTATCAATCACTATCTGCTTTCCACTTTGAGATGCATTTCCGAGCGTTGCCGTCTGCCCATCAACCGTTGCATTACTGAGCTTTACAACAGAATTTATATTTCCTGTTGTAAATTCTGTTGTGAACGAATTTAACATTGCGTATCCATTTTCGTTGGAAATTTTTTTATCAGCCGATAAAACATATTCCGTATTTTGTTCAAGCATCTTAGAAAGTGTAATTGTATATACACCGACTTCGCTCAAGCTTGAGTTAAATTCAACATCAGAACCGTCGCTTTTCTTTTTTAATGTAACAGCACCTTCTAAAGATGATTCCTTAATTTTTGTACCGAAATCAAGCTTAATCTGTTTAATCGCCGGGGTGATTGTTTCCGTCTGCGCATTAATCTCTATCGGATTGTCTTTATAGTCTGTCATACTTACTTTCTTGTCTGACAAGTCCGGTCTTTCAACATAATATTCAAGTTTAAAATCATCAATATACGTTTCTCCGTTTCCCCATTTTGATATATGTAAGCTTTTACTTCCTATCATATTATTTACAACTGAGTCGGGAACATTTGTTTTTATCGTTGAACCTATCTGCGTTCCTGTCTTTGCATCGAAAATCGAGCATTCAATCATCTTTCTTGCCGAATCATATATAGCCTCAAATCTGACCAAATCGCCATCTTTTACATCACCCAGTTTTGCAGATGTATCATTCTCATGTTCCTGACAATACGCAACATTACCGGATGCCCATGGGAGAATAAGTGAATTTTGCCCGCTATCGTTAAATTTTGTGATATTAAGGTATAGCCTCGGAGAGCTTAATTTTTCTGTATAAGAAAATTTATATTTCTTTCCCAATTCCAAATCAGGCATTTTTTTCGCTACGTGTTTGTCGTTAGCAACCGTTAACATTTTTGAACTTTCGCCATTCGGTACTTTTATCTCAGCAACATCAGAAAAAACTGACCACCACGCCTCAATACCGTGGTTGGCAAGATTATCATTCGTAACCTTTTCAAAATCTTCCGAGCAAAGTACAAAATCTGAGTCTTTTTCTTGTTGTATTTTTTCAATCTTTAATTTTCCTATATCTAATGTTTTTGCCCACTGTCTGAATCTTATTGACGTAATACTCTCCATTTCCTTACCAAGCTTACCTTCTTGTGCGTTCCAAATACTCAACGGCAAATCGCGATATGCCCATATAACATTGCCGCCATTTTTTTGCTGAATACTATATGTCTTGGCATCAAGGTCAAATACTATGCTAAAGTCATACCATTCATTTGGAATATAGTTTAAAAATTTTTTAGCCTGATCACTGTTGTACAGAGTATTCAAAACATTGCTACCGTAAAATCCAATCAACCACGGAGAAGTTCCATCTGTATCTGTGACATCTATTAAACCACTATGCGCCTCAGGAATTCTAACCGCTGCGGATATTCTCAATTTTCCCGAACTTACCGGCTGAGCAAGTGTATATTTCGCTGAATGGTTGCCGATAACGGTAAGATAATTCGGATACTCCGCATTCTCCGATGTGTCCTTGTTTACTTTTAATCCTACTTCATCCCAATGCTCAAAATCACCGTCTGACCAGTTTGTATTATTATACAAGTCGTCTTTGGTTGTGTATGTCGCAAAATCACTGTCACTGTCATAAATAACCTGTTCTGTATTGTCAGCCGATACGTTAGTTATCATTACAAGTGATAACAACATACAAATCTCCAATAAAATCGCAATACCTGTTCTTACTTTTTTCATTAAAAATCACTCCTGTTTTAAAAATTTATAGCCACGTGCAAAACTCTAAAAGTGTAGAGTTCATGCTGTTTTACGGATGTGGCAAATCCGTTTTG